>Ga0209634_1001177_pt1 | contig 19466 bp, 14 predicted proteins | sample LinPmetageLP40_FD_184043 | JGI IMG/M metagenome (GOLD analysis project Ga0209634, IMG submission 184043) | Marine viral communities from the Pacific Ocean - LP-40 (SPAdes) (version 2) | ecosystem: Environmental > Aquatic > Marine > Oceanic | place: Pacific Ocean | collected 2010-08-26 | reverse complement strand
TGTTGTACCTGTTGTTCCTTGTGAACCTGTTCCACCTGTTCCCCCAGTAATTCCTTGAATACCTTGTGTACCTGTTCCTCCTTGTCCACCTGTTGTACCTGTAGTTCCTTGTGTACCTGTTGTACCTGTAATTCCTTGTGAACCTGTTCCTCCCTGACCCCCAGTATTACCTGTTGTTCCTTGTTTACCTTGAATTCCTTGTACACCTGTTGTTCCTTGCCTACCTTGTATACCTTGTATACCTTGTGTACCTGTTCCTCCTTGACCTCCAGTTGTACCTGTTGTTCCTTGTTTACCTTGTACACCTTGTGCACCAGTACCACCTTGTCCACCAGTATTACCTGTTGTACCCGTAGTACCTTGAGTACCTTGTGAACCTGTTCCTCCTTGTCCCCCAGTATTACCTGTTATTCCTTGAATACCTTGAGTTCCTGTTGTTCCTGTCGTTCCTTGAGTTCCTGTTCCTCCTTGACCTCCAGTATTACCAGTAATTCCTTGTATACCTTGTATACCTTGTGTACCTGTTCCTCCTTGTCCACCCGTATTACCTGTTGTTCCTTGCCTACCTTGTATACCTTGTATACCTTGTGTACCTGTTCCTCCTTGACCTCCAGTATTACCTGTTGTTCCTTGTTTACCTTGAATTCCTTGAGTTCCTGTTCCACCTTGTCCTCCAGTATTACCAGTAATTCCTTGTTTACCTTGAATTCCTTGTGTACCTGTTCCTCCTTGTCCTCCAGTATTACCTGTAGTACCTTGTTTACCTTGTACACCTTGTACACCAATACCACCTTGCCCACCAGTATTACCTGTTGTTCCTTGAATACCTTGTTTACCTTGAGTACCTTGTGTACCTGTTCCACCTTGTCCCCCAGTATTACCAGTAATTCCTTGAATACCTTGTGCACCTGTTCCACCGGTATTACCTGTTGTACCTGTTGTACCTTGAGTACCTTGTGTTCCTGTATTTCCTGTTGTACCTGTTGTTCCTTGTGAACCTGTTCCTCCTTGTCCCCCAGTATTACCTGTAGTACCTTGTTTACCTTGTATACCTTGTACACCAGTACTACCTTGACCCCCAGTATTACCAGTGATTCCTTGTTTACCTTGTATACCTTGTACACCAGTACTACCTTGACCTCCAGTATTACCTGTAGTACCTTGTTTACCTTGTACACCTTGTACACCAATACCACCTTGCCCACCAGTATTACCTGTTGTACCTTGAGTACCTTGTGAACCTGTTCCTCCAGTATTTCCTGTAGTACCTTGTATACCTTGTGAACCTGTATTACCTGTTGTACCCGTAGTACCTTGAGTACCTTGTGAACCTGTTCCTCCTTGTCCCCCAGTATTACCTGTTATTCCTTGAATACCTTGTGCACCTGTTCCTCCTTGTCCTCCTGTTGTACCTGTTGTTCCTTGAATACCTTGTGTTCCTGTTGTTCCCGTAGTACCTTGCTTACCTTGTATTCCTTGTAAGCCTGTATCTCCTTTATCTCCTACTAAAGCAAAAGAAACAATTATTTCTTCACCAGCACTAAAAGGAGATGATGTAGATGATGCTTGTTCATTTATATTTATGGTCCAATAATTACCTTGGTCTGTTAAATCAGAAATAGAAAATAATATAAATTGAGATGAATCATCTTTATTTGATATCCTCATATGTCCTTTTACAGCTGATGTAGCAGCATCTATAGATTCTAAAAAAGATCCTATATCATCACCATCTTCTGTTGTCTGGCTTATAGCAGATATTGTAGCTGCATTTTGTGTACTATTATTTAATCTTATATCCCCACTACCTGGATCTGCTCCAATATTAGTATTAGTTTCAAATGTATAGAAAAAAGTAGCACCACCAAAATTACCATCTGTCCCTTGTGTACCAAAAGTTCCTTGTATTCCTTGTTTACCTTGAATACCTTGTGTACCTGTTATTCCTTGAATACCTTGTGTACCGGTTGTTCCTTGTTTACCTTGAATTCCTTGTGTTCCTGTATTTCCTGTTGTACCTGTTGTACCTTGAGTTCCTGTTCCTCCTTGACCTCCAGTAGTACCAGTAGTACCTTGTATACCTTGTAAACCTGTATTACCTGTTATTCCTTGTTTACCTTGAATTCCTTGTATACCTGTGTTTCCTGTTGTACCTGTAATACCTTGAGTACCTTGTGAGCCTGTTCCACCAGTATTACCAGTAATACCTTGTATACCTTGAGTACCTTGGGCTCCTGTTCCCCCTTGTCCACCTGTATTACCAGTAATTCCTTGAATACCTTGTACACCTCTAATACCTTGTGTTCCTTGAGTTCCATCACCACCTACTTCACCTGCTATACCTTGTATACCTTGTATACCTATGTCTCCATTACCTCCAGTATTACCTGTTATTCCTTGAATTCCTTGTATACCTGTGTTTCCTGTTGTACCTGTAGTACCTTGTATACCTTGTACACCTGTTCCTCCTTGACCCCCAGTATTACCTGTTGTTCCTTGTTTACCTTGTATACCTTGTGTACCTGTTCCTCCTTGACCTCCAGTATTACCTGTTGTTCCTTGTATACCTTGTGTTCCTTGTGTTCCTGTTCCTCCTTGTCCCCCAGTATTACCTGTTGTTCCTTGAATACCTTGTATACCTTGTATACCTTGTGTTCCTTGAGTTCCTGTTCCTCCTTGACCCCCAGTATTACCTGTTGTTCCTTGTTTACCTTGTATACCTTGTGTACCTGTTCCTCCTTGTCCACCCGTATTACCTGTTATTCCTTGTATACCTTGAGTACCTTGTGTACCTGTTCCACCTTGTCCCCCAGTATTACCAGTAATTCCTTGAATACCTTGAATACCTTGAGTACCTTGTGTACCAGTATTACCTGTTCCACCTTGTTCTCCAGTAATTCCTTGTATACCTTGTACACCTCTAATACCTTGTGTTCCTTGTTTACCTTGTACACCTTGTGCACCAGTACCACCTACTTCACCTGCTATACCTTGTATACCTTGGGTTCCAGTAGTTCCTTGTGTTCCTGTTGTTCCTTGGGTTCCTGTTCCACCTGTTCCTCCTGCTGTACCTTGTACTCCTGTTTCTCCTCTTGGGACTTCAAAATTAAATACAGCTGCGGCTGCTGATCCTACATTAGCTACCGATGCTGCTGTTCCTTCTCCTCCAGTAGATGTAGTTCCTCCTGTTATAGTTGCAGCTGTTCCTGTATTTCCTGTTGTACCTGTTGTACCTTGAGTTCCTGTTCCTCCTTGACCTCCAGTAGTACCAGTAGTACCTTGTATACCTTGTAAACCTGTTGCACCTTGTCTTCCTTGTGTACCTGTAATACCCTGTACTCCCTGTAGATCTAAATCAGTTCTATATTTTAAAGTACCATCAGTAGTTGAAACTACTACTCTAGTTTCACTTGTTCCTTCTATTATTGATGCATTAAGGGTACCTGAAGCTGTTACATTTCCTCTTATATTTAAAGGTAAAGGACCATCTGAGTCTATACCTAGTTGTAACCTATTATTAGCCGTACTATATGCAAATGCTTGTTTTCCTCTAGATTTAAAGACTGTACCTTCTACAGTTGAACTTCCACTTATTTCACCATTAACCGATGCATTACCTGTAACTATTACTCCGGCTCTTGCAGTTAAAGCGCTAGTAAAAGTACCATCACCAAATGTTACATTACTACCACTAACCGCTACTTTTTTCCAATTTGGCATATTCTTCTTTTATTATGGTTGGTTACTCACTATGAGTCCACTTCCCTTACGGGCCAATAATTTATTATAAATATTAAAAAAATATTATTGATTGCCTTTTTCTTTAATTTTCTCTAACTCTTTATCTTTTTTAGTTGTTGCTTTTTGGAGTTCATTTTCTACTCTAACTTGTATCGATGCTATAGCTTGTGCATCCTTACCTTGTATTGTAATTGTATCAAGAGATTGACGGATTACTGCCCATTCTTCTGGTTTAAACATGTTTATTATTTTATATTATTAGAACTTACTTGAAGTTTATACACAATATTATAAACACTTTCTACCATATCCCCACTAAAGTTAGAGGCTTTGATTAATTGTAAAAGTACTGATATTTCTTCTTTAGATAAATCTAAAGTAGAATTTATATGTTGGGGTTTGATTTCTTTCCCTGCTCTAAATGCCATAACTAATTTTTTTAATTTATTAAACAACTTTAACTATATTTTACACATAAATATAAACATCACCTAAGTTAGTATCAACGTGTATATTTCCATATCCTCCACCTGATCCTCCAAAATGTGGGTTTCCTGAAGCAGGTAAAGCTGTTGCTCTTGCTGTTACCATATAATCTAATGGAACAATTGCTCCTGCATCATTACTTAAACTACTTGTTATACCCCATCTACCTGCTCCACCAGCTGCATCATTGAAACCAAAAGCTTCACCGATTTGTGTAGCACCTGATGCTTGTTGAGCAACTATAATACCCCCATCTCCTGCTGATGTTGAACCTGATGATAATGTAATAAATTTATCAGCAATATCCAAATTATCTGAGTGAGTAAATGAAGCTGTTCCAGAAACTCTTAAATCACCTTGAATTACTGCGTTATTAGCAACTGTTAAGTTGTTTGTAATTGTTACGTCATTAGGTAGACCTACAGTAATTGATCTATTACCCGCTCCTAATGCTGCTGAACCACCACTTGTAACTTCTATTTCGTTTGTAGTACCTAAAACTGCTAATGTTGTAGCACCTGCAACTGCATTATTAGCTGATGAACCATAATTAACTGCAATTGTTGGTTGTGAACCTTCTCCTGTATTTGAAGCAATTGTTACACCAGTTCCAGCACCTAAATTAGCAACATAATCTCCTGTTGTATCTGTTCCTAAAGCAACTGAATTTGCTTGAACTGAATTTACTGAAGAAACACCTGCTGCTGTAATCGAAACATCACCTGTTATATTTGTGTATAAAGATGAAGTTGTATCATTTACATTTAAAATTCCTGAATCTGCTGTTAAACCTGTTCCAGCTATTGCTGTTATTAAATCTGCTATTGATTCTTTTCTTGATGCATTTGAGTCATTAGAATCTATAATTGCAATTGAATCATTTGCTACAGTAACTGCTGCTGCAGCTAAATCATTAAGATTTAATGTTAATGTAACATCTGGACCTGTTCCATCTGTTACAGTTATACCACCATTAGTTTCTACTGAAACTGATTCTATATCTCCAGTTGTTGGACTTGCCCATGATATTATACCACCCGCTACTGTTAATACTTGACCTGCTGAACCTATTCCTAATTTAGCTAATGCTGTACCACTTGAAGCATATAAAACATCTCCAGTAGTGTAAGATGAAATGTTTGTACCACCATTGGCAATTGGTAATACACCAGAAACACCTGATGTTAATGGTAAACTTGTTGCGTCTGATAAATCAAAAGCAGGAGTAGCATCTGTAGCACCTAATGCTACTGAAACACCACCATAAGAAACTGAAGAATTTTGTAATGAAGAATTAGGAACATTGGATAATCCTAAAGCAATAGTACCTGATGTAGTAATTGGTGAACCTGAGTCAACATCAATACCATCAGTACCTGAAATAGCAATAGAAGTAACTGTACCACCACCAATTGCAGTAGTAATCTGTGATATATTTACAAACTTAGCATTACTATCATCTGCATCACTTACTAATATCTTATCTGTTGATACTACAGTTATGCCTGTACCATCTGTTGCAGATAAAACTACGTTATCAGCACCAGCATAATCTACTCCGACTGTAATAGTACCTGTTCCATTAGTAATAAGTCCACCTCCTCCTTGAGTTAAAGTAGATTTTGCTAATGTATTTCCTGTTGTGTTACCAATTAATAATTGCCCGTTTGTAAACGAACTTTGTCCTGATCCACCTGAAGCTACAGGTAATGCTGTATCTAGAGTTAAAGATGCTAAACTAGCTGCTGATCCTGATACAATTACTTTTTTCCAATTTGCCATTTTTGTTTTATTTTATTTTGTTATAAATATATGTTTTTTCTTTAAAATTAATCTAACCCCATGTAAAAATTAGATGCTGAATATACTAATCCTCCTGTTATAGGAGTTGGTAAAGAATTTAAGGAACCAAATCTTATTACCCCACTACTACTTACACTAAACTTTTCAGATTGACCATCATTATTGTTATAATCTATAAGAAATAAATTTTGGGTTATAGATTGTGTGTCAGCTGATATTAATATGCCAGATGATGTTATAGATCCTCCTATTATTTTACCACTTGCACTTATAGTCCCCGATGCTGTTATATTATTAGCTAATATAAACCCACTTGAACTAATATTATCGTTTATTATAGTAGTTGATGTTCCAAAAGTTCCAAGATTAGCAATTACATTTGTAGTAGTTAATGTTGAAGTGAAAGGATTATATGATAAATCTCCAATTACTGGATCTTGTCCTATTGTTGCTGCGGTGCCACTCCCTCCTGGTTGGGAAAGAACAAATGGTAATTTATAATCTAAATCAGTATTATCATCTGTAATTACAACAGAACTATTAATACCTTGGGCACCTGTTATACCTTGTACACCTTGTACACCTTGGGTACCTTGTACACCTATTATTCCTTGAATACCTTGTGTACCTGTTATACCTTGTGTTCCTTGAGTTCCTGCACCTGTTGTACCTTGAGTACCAACTGTTCCTTGTATACCAAAAATTCCTTGTGTTCCTTGTATACCTTGAGTACCTTGGGTTCCTGCACCTGTTAAACCTTGTATACCTTGTACACCTATTATTCCTTGAATACCTTGAATACCTTGAATACCTTGAGTACCTTGAGTACCTTGAGTACCTGTATCTCCTTTATCACCTGTTACTTGAAATGAACAAACTATATCATCAGCATTTGCAAATGGACTATTTGCTGATGATGCTTCAGATGTAACAGTTAATATATACCAAGCATTTGCATCTTGTCCTGCTACAGTTGTTATTTGGTATAATATAAAATCATTAGTATCCCCTTTTTCTGATATTCTAACATGACCTTTTATTGTTGATGAGGCATTTGCTATAGTAGTCATAAATGAAACTATGCTATTACCTGCATCATCTGTTGCATCTATAAAAACAGAAGTTGCTGCATTTTGTGTTGCATTATTTAATTGAACAATACCTGTTCCTGGATCTACAGGGGGTGCTGGTACTGTAGTAGAAAAAGTGTAATCAAATGTAGCACCACCAAAATTACCAGCTGTTCCTTGTATACCAAAAATTCCTTGTGTTCCTTGTGTTCCTTGAGTTCCTGCACCTGTTGTACCTTGAGTACCAACTGTTCCTTGTATACCAAAAATTCCTTGTGTTCCTTGTATACCTTGAGTACCTTGTATACCCTGTATACCAAAGGTACCTTGTATACCTTGAGTACCTTGGGTTCCTGCACCTGTTAAACCTTGTATACCTTGTATACCTTGTATACCAAAAATTCCTTGTGTTCCTTGTATACCTTGTACACCTATTACTCCTTGAGTACCTTGTATACCCTGTATACCAAAGGTACCTTGTATACCTTGAGTACCTTGTAAACCTTGTACACCTTGAGTACCTTGTATACCTTGTACACCAAAAATTCCTTGTGTTCCTTGTATACCTTGAGTACCTTGTATACCTTGTGTACCTTGTATACCTTGTATACCTTGAATACCTTGTAAACCTGTTAACCCTGGTGAATTTACTCTTATTACAGTAGTTTCTTCAGAAGTTATTACAACTTGGTTAGTATTTGGGGTGATTTTTATTTGATCAGACATAAATTTTTTTAAAATGAACCAATTGTAACTTCATTAGATAATTGTATTCTACCCATTAATAATCTTGTAACCACCGCACAATCTCCACTTCCTGATACTATTTCTAAGTCATAATATGCTTCATTAAAACTTAATAATGAAGAAGATGCTGCAGATATAAAAACTCCAATCGATCCTGATGACAATGGATGTGGGTAACCTTGAGATGATACTGACCCACTTAAATTTAAACCAGTTCCACAAGGTCCTAAACTACTACTTAATGTTAGATATAACTGGCTAGTTGAAATTTGGGCTGCTCTAACAGACATTCTTGCGGTATATCCTTCTAAATCTATAGGGTTATTACCGCTATCACTATAAACTACTTCAAAATCTGTGGTTGCCCCTTGTTCTACAACAAAAGAATATCGACCTGCTGCCATAATTTTTGTTATAAATATTACAAAATAAATTAAAGTTAATGGTATCCATTTAGTAATTCTAGTAATTCATCTATTGAGTCATGTCTGTGGTTATCTTGCAAAATACATTTATAAACATATTTAGAATTTATTAATTTTGCCATGTCATGATATGCAGAATAATTTTTATCCTTTAAATCCATTTGATAAGAATCACCGCAAAATAACATTTTAGAATCTTTTCCTAATCTTCCAATAGCCATTGCTAATTGTGAACGAGTTAAATTTTGAAATTCATCTACAATAACAATTGCATTATCAAAAGTTCTACCTCTAAAATGAGCTAAAGATACTAGCTCAATAGTTTCATCTTTTTCCATTGAATCTAATTTTTCGGGTTTATTATAAATTTTACGCATATTACTTCTTATAGGTACTAACCATGGCTCCATTTTTTCTTTTTCAGATCCAGGTAAAAAACCATTATCTTCTGTAGATATAGTAGGTCTTGTAATAATGATTTTATTACATTGTCTTTTAAAAAATTGATCAAGTGCAATTTGTACTGCTAATAATGTTTTTCCTGATCCTGCTTTTCCTACTATAAAATTAAAAGGGTGTTTTAGTATTTGGGTTTTTGATTTTTTTTGTTCTTCAGATAAGGATATAGAAAATTTAATTGATCCCTTGGGTGGAGTTTTAGATTTATTTTCTTTTGACATGGTTTATTTTTATTAATTTATCTAGACCTGCATTTATATGCATTGTCTCATCTAGTAAAAGATCAAATGTATATCTTTCATCTAGGGGTAAAACTAAATCTACCTGTGAACCCCATCTAATTAAACTAAATCTTTCGTTTTGAGTACAAAGATCTAGTTGTTTTTTAAAAGGAGCAATCACATTTACATCTTCATCGGCAATTTGTATTATATGATATGTGTAATCTAAAGAAGGTACATATATCTGGTTAGACATTCTTTCATTATATTTTAAATAATCCATATTATTAGGATTAATTACTTTATTTAATAAATCTTTTTCAACCGCTAACATGGGTTTGTTAGTTGATTCAATAGGTTCTAAATTTTTATATTTTATAACCCCACCATAAGGAATTCTATTTATATGAACATCATAAAATGACATAAATATTCCAATTACTAATGAAGGTTTATTATAGTTTTTATCTCCCATAACATCTTGAAGTGTATAATCTATACCTTTTATTTCAAGTACTTGCTCCCCGGGATAAGCTATCTTTTGATATAAAATAGTTCCATCAGCAGGACTGTAAAAATAATCATAATTAATATAAGTAGGCCTAATAGGATCTCTAAAGAAAAAAGTATTACTTAATTCACCAACAGATAGTTTAGATAGTTCTTTTACTTCACCATTTAACCAATCTTCTAATTTTTCAGCCATTAAAGAAGAGATTTAAAATGGTCAACTCTATTTAAATGCATTACCATACAACTTAACATAGCCCCAGATTTCATATATTCTGATAGGTTAAATATTATAGGCTCCATTCCTTCATTAGAGCATATTTTTTCTAATGAAGCAATTTTATGTTTTTCGCCTTCATAAAATTCATCTCCTTTTTTCATCTCTGAAATATTTGAAGCACATAATACCATATTTCCTAGTCTAACAGAATTAGCCATTCCATACATTGAATCATCAGCATTTATGTCTATTATGTCTGTATAGCGTGATATTTGCGCTAACTCTGTTTTGTCATATAACTCAGTACAAACCATAGTTGATCGCGTATTTAACGGGAAAATACTACAATCTAAATGGTACATATACTCATCAACCATTTTAACTTTAATAATTTCCATATCAAAATTTTCTTCCATCCAATGATAAGTTTGTATATCTGATCTAATCCCATATCCACCTATGTATACATTATCTTTTAAATATTTTATGTCAGCTTCCCCTTCCCACTTATATGGGGAAATATGAGTATTATACCCCATTTGTTTAAAAAATTTCTCACCAACAAATTCTTCACCTTGTCTTGGAGGTGAGGTATAGTTTGATAATAAAATAAGATTATCATTTTTGATATGAGGTAATTGTAAACCTAAATTTGCTACATAAATTAAATCTTGAAAATTACCTTCTGAGGGTAGAATGTTAACTAAAGATTGACCCGCCATAAAATTATAAAGGTCCATAAATTGTTTGTATGCTTTTGGCTTATTAATAGATAATTCATCTTTTGACATTTCTTTCATCCAAACATTATTTGGGTCTGATGTTGAGAAAGTAAAAGGGAAATTCATTAAATAACTTTGTATAGGTAACTGCGAGGGAGTTTCTTTCATTTTAATAACTTTTTAATTTTTAATTCAATTATACATATGTAAGTGTAGTAGTAAATATACAAACTAAATAAAAAAACCCCAAATTAATGGGGTTTTTATTTATTCAATAATTAATCTTAACTAATTATACCTCCTATAAATCCAACCCATTCAGTGTTACTATAAGCTGTTACTTGTATAGTTTGACTTGCAGGTAAGGTTGCAAACGCACCCTCTGATAATGGTATTATTGTTGTTCCGGCATTATTATTAGGATATATTCTTGTTGCTGTTGCTGATATATTATGTATAAGAATTGAAGTTCCTCTAGTAACTGCATTTAATGCAGGGAGTTTAAATCCTTGGGATGAACCTCCAACTGTTGCAAACACAATTCCACCACCTGTTGCTGATATTAAAGTAGCATCTCCAACTGCTGTTCCTGCAGATGTTAAAGACTGATGTTGTGTTACGTAATTTCTTGCAGAAAATTCACCACTACCACTTACTTCTCCTCCTCCTGCTTCATTTAATTTTACCTGTAAAACTCCTGAAGTATTTTCTAAATCAATTTCACCATTCCCTGATAGATCTGCCCCAACTTTAGCAACTACAGCTCCTGTACTATTTTCTGTAGTATAATAATTACCACTTCCTACTAGTTTAAACTCACTAGTTGATATAATGTGACCTGAAGATGTTATATTAGTAATTGCTCCATTAACAGCAGCAATATCACCACTTGAACTTATATTACCTGATGCTGTTATATGATTAGTAACATTTAAATCACCTGTTAATGTATCTGTTGTTTTTAATAAAAATGAACCTGAAACTGACTCACCTGTAACTGATCCTCCTCCTCCTCCACTACCTGCTATACTTTCTGATGTTGCATATGTTAATTCACCTGTTGAAGGTTTAAAAAATACTACAAATGGTTGTGAAGAAGAAACTAACCCTCCAAATAATTTACCACTTGCACTTACATTAGCTGATGCTGTTATATTTCCATTTAAAGCTATACTTTCTGCTGCTGATTTAATCTGAATTTGATCATTAAAAGTACGTATATAATCAGTAGATGTAAAATATACTCCATCTGCAGGAATAACTCTACCACTTGCCTTTATATTACCTGATGCTGTTATATGATTAGTAACATTTAAATCACCTGTTAATGTATCTGTTGTATTTAATAAAAATGATCCAGAAATTGATGTTGATGAAAGATTAGAATATGAAGCAGTAATTTGGTTTGAAGAGGAAATTGTTCCTGATGGTAGGTTTTCAATTACTTGAGAACCTGATATAAAATTCTGTCCTTGCCATGAACCTGATACGGTTGTAGATGAAAGATTAGAATATGAAGCAGTAATTTGGTTTGAAGAGGAAATTGTTCCTGATGGTAGGTTTTCAATTACTTGAGAACCTGATATAAAATTTTGTCCTTGCCATGAACCTGAAATTGATGCAGCTGTAAAAGAACTTTCACCTCCACCACCACTACCTGCTATACTTTCTGATGTTGCATATGTTAATTCACCTGTTGCATCGTTATAAAATACTACACTTGGTTGTGAAGAAGAAACTAACCCCCCAAATAATTTACCACTTGCCTTTATATTACCTGATGCTGTTATATGATTAGTAACATTTAAATCACCTGTTAATGTATCTGTTGTATTTAATAAAAATGAACCAGAAATTGATGTTGATGAAAGATTAGAATATGAAGCTGTGATTTGATTAGAGGATGAAATTGTTCCTGATGGTAGGTTTTCAATTACTTGAGAACCTGATATGAAATTTTGTCCTTGCCATGAACCTGAAACTGAAGCTCCTGAAAGATTAGAATATGAAGCAGTAATTTGATTTGAGGATGAAATTGTTCCTGATGGTAGGTTTTCAATTACTTGAGAACCTGATATAAAATTTTGTCCTTGCCAAGATCCTGAAATTGAATCTGCTGTGAATGATGATCCTCCTGCACCACCACTACCTGCTATACTTTCTGATGTTGCATATGTTAATTCACCTGTTGAATTATTATAAAATACTACACTTGGTTGTGAAGAAGAAACTAACCCTCCAAATAATTTACCACTTGAACTTATATTACCTGAAGCTGTAATAGCTCCTAATACATCTAAAGATCCTGTAGCTTGTATGCTACCATCAAAGTTAGCTGAGTATTCAGAGTTAGAAGAAGCTGTAACATTTAATGCAGCATCAAGAGAATAATTAGTAGCAGTTGCTCCATAATTTATTTTTACTTGTTTGTCTAATTTAGTTTCATCTTTAACTCTTAAATCATCACCAACTGTAAAATCATCAGACACTCCAGCACTACCTGTTACTTCAAGTGCCTTAAATTCTGATGCAGTTCTTCCATTACCCTGCATTTTAACAGAGCCTGTTGTTGATAATGAACCTGATATTTTAATTAAAGAAGGAACTGCAAAATTAGCTGAAGTTCCAAGTGTTGTATTTTTACTTACTATTAAATCTTGGCCGCTTAAAGTGCTACTTGCACTTATAATTGATGATGTTATACTATTATTGACTTCTAGATAATCACCTATATATCCAAAAGTTACAACATCTAAATCATTACCTTGTATTTGATTTACAGCAATTATGTTATTTCCTTTAATAGTAGCACTTGCACTTATATTACCTGAGGCTGATATACTACCTGTTATATTTATACCACCATCAAAATTGGCTGAGTTTACATGATTTGAAGATGCAGTAACATTTAATTGATAACTAAAATCAGAATTTGGTAATCCACCATATCCTATAGTTACTTCTTTATCTAATGTTGTTTCATCTTTTACAAATAAATCGTCTCTAACAGTTATATCTCTAGAAAAATCTGTACTTCCAGTAAATTCAATTCCATTATAATTAGTATCATTATCAAAACGTATATTTGAACCTGATACATAAAGAGATCCTGTTATTCTAACATTATCTAAATTTGAAGTATTTCCAAGTATAGAATTATTTGTAATTACTAAATCTGATCCTGAAATCCATCCACTTGCACTTATATTAGATGCAGATATATTTCCTGAAAAATTAACATTTCCACTTGATGAAATATTAAGAGCAAATATGGTACCACTTGCACTTATATTACCTGATGCTGTTATGTTGTTAGTAATTATATTAGTAGATGATATATTACCTGATGCTGTCATGTTATTAGCTAACACATAACCACTTGAACTTATATTATCATCTATTACAGTTGTAGCAGTACCAAAAGTCCCAATTAATGATTGTAAAGTTGTAATATTTCCTAAAATCGAACTTATAAATGGTGTTCTTATTTGGGACGCCGATATATAACCACTTGAACTTATATTACCTGAAGCTGTTACTTCATTAATTATTAAATTTCCACTTGAACTTATATTACCTGATGATGTTATATTTCCTACTAAGCTAATTCCGTCATTATATACTGCTATAAACTTAGTATCATCTCCTGATCTTAAATAAAGTGAACCTACTTCAGAGTTAAAACTCGCTATGTATCCTGATATAACATTACTGTCATCTTTCCATTGTAAAAATCCTTGTATAGTTTGTGTTTCATTTAAAGAACCTGTTGTAATATAAGGTCCCATTAAATTAGATACTTGAATTCTACTTGTTGCTCCATTTTGAACTATTGCAAATGATGATGCTGCTTCTGGAGCTTGTGTTACCTCAGGTAACTGTGAAATTGGTAAATTTGCCATTTATGTATTTTACTATTTTTATTTTTATTCTATTAATAATCCTAAATCTCCAGCTGGTGCGTTTGGATTAATGATTTGTCCTACATTTTCTTGTAAAAGAAATTCAAGGTTTTCTTGAAGAAGAAAATTAAAACCTAAATTTTCTGTAAATGAATCCCCTTTATGAACATTTTCATTTAACCAATTATAATAAGCTATTCTTTGGGTTTCTAAATTTTCAACATATTCTGTATAAAGAAATTGTTGTTCACTTAATTCTTTATCCCTAACATGATCTAATGTAACAAAGTGAGGCCATAATATTTCATTAAAAATGTCAATAATCATGGTTATACATATACAAAAAAGCCCCGCTAATGCGGGGCTTCTTTAAAAAATATGAATACTTTTATTATAAAGTTTCCAGTCCAGCTATTTTAATTATACCATAGTATTCTGGTCTTAACATTTTCTTAGCGTATCTAGTCAATAGACCTTTACGTGGAGTAAATGTTGTTGGATCATATACCATAGGAGTCATAATTAATGGAACATATGGAGCAAATACTGCACCAGCTTCCAAGAATTGTGTACCTCTGTAACCAAGTAATACTTGATTTTCTGTCATATAAGGATTTTTGTAAACTTGGTATCTACCATTTAAAGAACCTACTTTTTGTACTCCAAAAGCATAGTTCATTTGAGCAGCATCACCATTAGAAGCAGCAGCAAATCCAGGAATTGATTCTAATACAGTACCAACTGTTGGAGAACAAACTAAGAAATTAGCTCCTCCTCTAAGAGTTTTCTGGTGAATGATATTAGATATTTTCTGAATTTTAGTTCCTAATGTTTGGAACCACTGTCCTTGTGAGTTATAAAATCCTAAGTTAGTTTCAGTACCAGCAGCATCTTGAGCAACATTAATGTTGTTCTTAGCTGACCAGTTTTCTGTAGTAGCAGCTGATTCAATTAACATATCAAGAATTTCTAAGTCAATTTCTAATGAAATGTACTCACTCATAATTGAAGTTAATTCAGCTTCAGCATCTAGAGAATGGTAAGCATTTAAATCTTGAGCGAACTCAGGAGTCCAAACAGCTCTCAGTTTTCTAGTTTTTGCTACAATAGCCTCACTTGTCATTTTAACATTAACTTGTGGAATATTAATTGTAGTGTTATTAGCATTTAGGTTAGTATTTCCATCTTCAAAATCACCTCTGTTGTTATCAGTTGGTTGTTGAGAATATGAAACTTTACCTACAAAGTTAGCATCTCCATTTGCTAGTGTTAAAGCACCTAATGAACCTGAAGCTACTACAAATGATACACCTGTAATAGCGCCATTTGCATCAACTACATTTCTAGTAAATGCTGGTAATCCTATAGCTACATCAGCTCCTGCTGTTGCAGATCTAGAGTAAATAGTAAATGATCTTACTGCTTCCATATCAGCATTTCCGTTTGTAGTAAACTGAGCAACTGGCATTGTTAATACATTATAACTAGTAAATCCGTTACCGAAATTAATAGTTTGTCCTGCGGCACTTGGATCTGCTGAACCTGATGAATATAATCCATCGTAATTTAGGTCAGACCAAGAAGCTGAAGTAAGTGTAGCAGTTGCAAAAGCACCTGTTAAGTTACTTGAGTATGAGAATCTACCAGCACCATATAAACCACCTGTGTTTGTGTTACTAAATCCAGCTGGAGGTCCTGCAGGTTCTCTTGTACCGTACATAGAGCCATTTAAAGCAAAAGGATCTTTTGCAGTTCCATATTGGAAATCCAAAAAGAATACTAGACCAGAAGGTAAGTTCATTGGTTGAACCGAAACAAATTCCTTTGCTGCGATTTGTCCAAATACTTTTCTTACTAATGGTAAAGCTACTCCTGCCCATTGTGCACCTCTACCTGGAGTAAAAGTACCTGAGTTAGCACCTCCACCTGTATTCGAAGTTTCAGTTACTAATTGTTTAGCCTGATTTTCAAGTAACATTGACATATTGTTACTTTCTTGATCAGATAAACCTTCAAGTAAGCCTGTTTTAGCCCACTTGGACGATAGTCTTGCCGCATCACTTTGTAGTGATTTGTAAGGACTAGCGCTTTCTAATAAAGAGTTTAATTGTGACATTTTTATTTTTTTTAGTCGTTAATAATTAGTTCTTAAATTATACCAGCTAGTTTTTTAAATCTATCTACCATTTCATTAGATTCAACAATTGGTTTAGCATTTACTTTCTTTGGACCCATACCAGTTGATTTTGAAGCCATCCCTAAATTTTCATTCATTGATCTTTTTACTTTTTTAGTTTCTAATCCATCTTTCAATGTTTCATAAACTAATTTAGCTTCTTTTACTGATTCTGCTTTGTCAAAAGTAGTTAATACTTTAACTTTGTTGTCTTCACTTAAGTTTTTAGATTTAAAAATCTTATTAGTATATAATAATTTTGCATTTAGTAAATTAATTTCATTTAACTCGTTTTTAAGAGTTTTAACAGCAGCATAAGCTTCTTTTAATTCCTCATCTTTTTCTTCAAGTTTAATTTTATCAATTTGCTTTTTAGCATCTGCTTTAGCGTCTTTGATACCATCTTTGTATCCTTCTTCTTCAGCATCTGTTCTTTTGTCTTCATCAATAGTTATGTCTTCGTCTATTTCAACTTCAACATCATTATCAACTTCAACTTCATCTTCAAATTCATCACCTGCTTCAATTTCTCCAGCAGCGACCATATCTGAAATTACATCTTCGATAAAGGATTTTAGATCTTCATCTGTCATGTCTTCTAAGTCAATTTCCTCAGCGTCAAGGTCATCTTTCTCATCTTCCATTCCATCTTCATATCCTTCTTCTTCAGCATCTTCTTTAAGGTCTTCTTTTTCATCTTTTAATCCATCTTTATACCCTTCTTCTTCTGCATCAGTTCTTTTGTCTTCATCTAATTCATCTTTCATTTCTGCTAAAACTTCATCTAAGTCCGAATCATCTTCCTCTTTGATCTTACGCATTTTTTCAGTTTCAGTCTCAGCCTTATTATCAGACTTACGATCGTCACCTTCGCGTTTTTCTTTTTTGGTCATGTATTCTTTCTTTTCTTCCATTTTATCATCTTTTTTTGCTTCATCTACTTTATCTTCTTCTCTCATAGTATCATCCTCTTCTCTCATAGTATCCTCTGCATCCATTTCTTCTAATTTAGCTGCGAGCATAGTTTTAAGGTGAGGTGTGAAAGATTCTTCTAAAGCAGCTTTAGCATTTGCAATTGCAGTTTCTTTAACAGCTTTTGCATCGGCGATAGCCTCTTTTAAAAATTCTCTGTTCATTTTTCCTAAAATTTTGTTTGGGAAGTACGTTTATTAAGAAACGTAATAGTAATTAATAGTGAGTTTGAATGCTATATAGGTTGTTGCGATAGCATATTTACGATTATACGTATATTAGGATTATTTAAAATTGCAAAAATATTATATAGGACAATTTCCTTTAGAACAAAGTATTTCTGTTATAATAGAATTAACTTTTGAATATGGATTTGAATTAGAAAAATCAAGTCCTTCTTTAACTAAATGCATATAAGATCCTGGGTTAGATGGTGTTGAAACAAAATCCCAACATAATAATTGAAAATCATCTTGTACTTCCTGTACTTCACCCATAGGTTTAAGTGAACCCATTCCACGAGAAGAAACACCAACTGTAATTCCGTTTTCAATTAAAGCTTTTAAAATATTTCCAGATGGTGTAGGTAAAATTTCTATTTTTCCCATTACATTATCTCCATCCCACCAGTAATCGGTAATATTATGAGATACATTTTTTAAATTTACTACTGAATCTTCAGGGTGATCTAATTCTCCCATTGCTCTGTTTTCATCAATTAAGTTTTTATAGGATTCCATTTCTCTTTCCCATAATTCTCTAGAATAATAACGACCATTACCATTTTTAACTTCACAAGTTGCTAATATACCTTCTACTATAGGAAGTCCTCTTTTTGATTTTAAACCTTCTGTAAAAGATTGTGGTTTAAATAAGGAAGTTTCAATTAATACTTGTTTCATAATTTAGTCCTTTAATAAATCACTAAATGACAATTTTGATTCTTTAACTTCTGTGTATTCAGTACTTAAAGGTTTTTTAGTATCATCGCCATAACCACTAGCTTTTTCTTTACCTTTTATTTCTGTTGGTTTTAAACCAGGTAAATCTTCTGTATAGCCAATTTTATCTTGACCAAAAGCAGCATTTTCAATATAATATAAAGGATTAGTTGATAAATTTTTAGTAACAGTTTTTCTAGCTTTATCTAAATACTCACCCATATTTTGACTAGTAAGCAATTCAGCAACTTTAGTCATTTCAAAATTAACACCTAATTGAAATTCTTCACTATTAAGATTATTTATATTTTTTGTATTTTCATAGTTATAACTATTTTTATTTAAGTCTTCTTTTGCTTCATTTACATTTTCATCAAATATACTAAACCAATCTGGTTTTTTACCTAAATTACTAACTACACCCCCTAACATATGTTCCTTAATAACAGAACGTTGCTTTAAAATAGTAGTTACTTGTTCATAAGTTAAAACATTGCTAATCAAATTAGGATAACGTGATTTGGCTTCTTTAAGAAATACATCTTTATGTCCTTTACCTTCTTTAATTAAATTATATTGCTCTTGTAATGTTTTCATTATTCTTTTTTTAATAATTTTTTTATATCTTCTAAATAATCCCCAATTAAATCTGTAGGTTTAACTACTTTAAATGAATCTGGGTTATTTTTATAATATTTTATTGTTTCGTTTTTAGCATTGGATATCATGGTATAAATATTATTTAATTTTTCTTCAACACCATCAAATGCTTCTATCCTTTTTGCTTGGAAGTTTTTTTTTTCTTCTTTATCTTCTTCAAATAATTGCTTTACTATCATACCTGATCCTTTAATCTTTTTAGGTACTAACTTATATGCAAATTGTTTTACATAAGTATTATCTTTAACTCCATCTTCACTTGCTTTGGGACCAGGTCCTAAATTAGCTCCTATGTTTTCATCAATGCCCATATCTCTAAGAATACTTAAAGGCATTAAATTATATTTTGTATCTATAAATTGATCTATCCTAGGATCATCTGGGTCTTTAATTACTGTAAGTAATAAATTT
>Ga0209634_1001175_pt1 | contig 19466 bp, 19 predicted proteins | sample LinPmetageLP40_FD_184043 | JGI IMG/M metagenome (GOLD analysis project Ga0209634, IMG submission 184043) | Marine viral communities from the Pacific Ocean - LP-40 (SPAdes) (version 2) | ecosystem: Environmental > Aquatic > Marine > Oceanic | place: Pacific Ocean | collected 2010-08-26 | reverse complement strand
TACAGCCAGTATTCATCATTTGTTTGGAGACCCAATTAACCCAATCAACTCAATTAACTTAATTGAGTCTCAGCAAATGACAATAAAAACAAATAGAGCAATCCACACTAAATTCGTGGTAGAACCAAATTATCTACCAATTACATAAAACCCGGTTTTATAGAATAATAATGGTACCGCACAAGTTTGATAATGCCTTGCTTATTTTCACGTTCTTTACGTCTTGAGTCCACTCCGAAAATAGCCAATTTTCACCAAAAGAAACTTTTTTGATTTTGTGTGTTTTCGGAGTGGACTCACGTCTTGGATGATTTGAATTTCATCAACCGATATTGAACTGTATTATTAGGCAAATACACCTATTAAGTGTGAATTTACAGGAGAATATACCCTAGACCAATAATGTTGATTTTGATCATTTTTTCATTCCATTTGAAATTAAATTTTTATTAATTAAGTTTTATGTTACTTTAGGGCTTATTGAATAAAAAAATAGAATGGGAAAGAAAGGAAGACCAGCTACAAAACCAGCTAAATTAAGAGAAGGATTTTATTTGGAGTTGAAAAACAAAGGGGCCAGCTCTACCGTAAAGGTCAGAAGAGATAGCATGGCTGAAATAGAAATGCTTATCAAACAATACGAAAAAATCAAAATAACCACATATTTAGGTGAACTAAAAGGAGGTAAGTGGCTTGATGGAAAGAATAAAGGGAAAAAGGCTAATAAATAATGCCTGGTAGTATGTGATTAATTACTATACCTTGATTGTAGTAAAAAGCCTAATGAATTTTCATTGGGCTTTTGTATGATCAGTTTTTAGCCCTCATGGTTTCTATTTCTCTCATCACTTCCAGATTGTTTTTCTCTTTCCACTTACCACCAGTAAAGTCTGGGAATGGGATAGGCATCTATTACTAGCCACTGATAATTCAGAAATTGGTGTCCTGGCACTCCACATCACACTATCGTAAGCATTGATGTCAAGAGGCAACCCTGGATTGATACAGAATTATGATTAAAATCATTCACTGCTACTAATGTAAGGGTTACATTAGTAATTAAATTTTACTGTCGTCCGAGTAAAAAACATGCTGTATTTATTTCTGTGAGAAAAACACCCCTATAATCCCCTCAAGGGGATAGTCGCGATTCTCCCCTTGAGGGGAGACACAGAGGGGTGTTTTTCATTGTGAAGTAAAAAGCTTGAAATTTGAGTATAATCAAACATTTTTGCTCCTTTTAAAATTTACTCGGACGACAGTAATTAAATTTATTTAACAATGTTCTGGGAAAGTTATTCACACGATAAAATGAAAAGTATCATATTTGATGCTTTGAAACATAATCTGGATTACCGAGAAAATAAAGTGCTCGGATTGCCAGCTTCCTATTTAGATCCGGAGGTTTTCTATGACGATGCACCTTTCTTAAAAGATGCGCCATTTTTGACAGCCTTGATTGCCAATCCAAATCATATAGGCTGTCATACCCTCAATGAATCAGAGACAGCTTTTGAAGGAACTCATAAAATAGAAAAGGAGCTTATCGATTTATGTGCCCAACAAATATTCAATGGAGAGAATGAAGAGTTCGATGGCTATGTTGCTTCAGGAGGTACTGAAGCCAATATTCAGGCTATTTGGATTTTGAAGAATTACTACATGCAAGAATTTGATGCCGCAGCTGACGAAATTGCATTGGTATATTCAGAGGATGCTCATTATTCAATGCCAAAGGCAGCACAGCTTTTATCCCTGCAAACTGTTGTGACAAGCGTAAATGAAGATACACGGGAAATCATCAAAGAAAGTGTTTTTGAAAGCGTGAAGATTGCCAAAAAGAAGGGTATCAAATATTTCATCGTGGTGATGAATATGTCTACTACTATGTTCGGATCGGTAGATGATATCGATGCTATTATTGACTGGCTGGATGACCTGGAAATAGATTACAAAGTGCATATAGATGGGGCTTTTGGAGGATATATATACCCCTTCGCAGTAGCGCAAAGTCGATACACTTTTCAAAATCCAAAAATCAATTCATTTACACTTGACGGTCATAAGATGCTCCAGTCACCTTATGGTACGGGGATTTATCTGACGCGGAAAGGATTTATGGAGTATGCACTTACTGAGGAAGCCAACTATGTGAAGGGCAAAGACTATACATTGGTAGGAAGCCGATCAGGGGCAAATGCCATCGCTATTTGGATGATAATGCGCACTTATGGATCAGATGGTTGGAAAGCCAAAATCAAAGGTTTGCTAAATAAAACCAGTAGGTTGTGTGGCAATCTGGATGACCGAGGGGTTGAATATTTCAGAAATCCCGACATGAATATCGTGACGATTCGTGCCAAATATATAAGCGAAGAACTAGCACATAAATACTTGCTAATTCCTGATGTGCATGATGCAACCGTTAAGTGGTGGAAAATAGTCGTAATGGATCATGTCAAGCAAGGACTACTAGATCAGTTTTTAGCGGACTTGGATGGAGAAATTAAGAAAAGTAATTAGACATACGAAGTATATGTCAGCTAGACTTTTTAGAGTAGCACTGCTCTTTTTTCTTATTGCAGGGGTTGTCGGAGCTGTCCTGAGGATGTCATTTTTCAACCCAATCATTGGGATGAATTATAAATTCATGCTGCATACACACTCTCATATTGTTCTACTTGGATGGGTGACCAATGCATTATTTGCAATGCTGTATTACGTTTTTTTTGAATCCAAAAAGAAGACTTCAAAAAAATGGATTTGGTGGTATGGTATTCTTCAACTCACGGTTATCGGTATGATGGTTACATTTCCGTTTTATGGATATGCAACATATTCCATCATCGCTTCTACATCTCATATTATCATTAGTTATGTGTTTTGTTTTTTTGTGTTAAAGGAATTACGTAATGAAGATAAGATATGGAAGAATTATATAAGCTGGGGAATTATATACTTTATGCTCTCCACATTGGGTCCATTTTCGCTTGGTCCTATGGTGGTCAATGGACTTGCAGGGAGTCAATGGTATTTTCTTGCCATATATTTTTACCTACACTTCCTCTATAATGGGTTTTTTGTATTTGTTATTTTTGGAATCCTTTTTTGGTGGCTTGATTCTAGGAATATTACATATTCAGCGAAAAGTGCTAATCGATTATTCTCATTGACCCACATAGCCTGCGTTCCATCATATGCACTTTCAACTCTTTGGATCCATCCGCCTTGGTATATATATGTGATTGGAGCAATAGCCTCAATGGTCATGTTACTATCCATTACCTATTTATGGAAAGTGCTTAGGTCAGCTTATCAAGAAATTCGGAAGGATATTAATAGTGGAATAGTCCTGCTACTATCAGTGTCACTGATTTCTTATATAATTAAAATTGTGTTACAAGCGTGTTCATCATTTCCAGCCATTGCTGATATGGCTTACGAGAATAGAAGTTTTACAATAGCATACTTGCACTTGGTTTTTATTGGATTTGTGACTTTTTTTATCCTTGGCTGGATTTACGCAAACCGGATATTTGTTTTTAAGAAATATCAATGGGTTGGCCTAATATTGTTATTACTTGGATTTGTAATAAGTGAATTTTTGATCATAACGCCTGCCACGATTGGATATATAACTGGCTACTATCAATGGTTGTTTGGAGCATCTTCATTAATTGCTTTATCCCTGGTATGGTTTATATTTTCCAGAAGAGGCGTAAATATTTAAATTTAATTGGATATTACATTTGAGCCGTTTACATTTGGATCAATGAACAACATGAACAGATATTATTATTACTATCGCAGCCCTAACAAAGGAGTTGGAATAGTATGTTCATATTGATGAAATAGAAATCGCAAACTGAAAATACAAAGCCCTGACTCCTGAGTCAGGGCTTTTTTTATGTCCAATTTTTAACAAACGAATAAAATGAAAACAACAGTAACAGAAAAAAGAGCAATTCCAACATTGAAAAATATGCAGCAGGTGCACGAGAATTACACTGCTGAAGACCACTTGGTATGGAAAGTATTATTTGACAGACAAATCAACAATCTAAATCAACATGCTACAGCATCTTATGTCGAAGGATTAAAAATTATTGAATTTAGCAATAGTCGTATTCCTAACTTCAGTAGGGTAAACCAAGTACTAGCTGGTCTTACTGGTTGGGAACTTGTGGCCGTTGAAGGAATCGTGGACGATCAATTGTTTTTTGAGCTACTAGCTGAAAGGAAATTTCCAGCCACCACATGGTTGCGAAAAATGAGCGAATTGGATTATCTTGAAGAGCCAGATATGTTTCACGATGTTTTTGCACACGTACCGTTATTGGCGAATCAGCAGTTTGTTGATTTTTTAGAAAATCTCGCAAAAATTGCACTCAAACACATAGATAACGGATGGGCTATTCAGTTGATATCGAGAGTTTATTGGTTTACAGTAGAATTTGGTCTTATTCGGGAAGAAGGTGAATTGAAAATTTACGGTGCGGGGATTTTGTCCTCGGCAGGTGAAACTGAGTTTAGCGTGAGTGATGAACCTGTTCATCGTGTCTATGATGTCGAACGGATCTTCAATACTGGATACAGAAAAGACCATTTTCAGCAAGAGTATTTCATAATTGACTCATTCGAAACATTGTACGAGTCTATTGAGGCCATCGAAGTCGCTTTGGATAGCAGGGTTTAGTAGAAGTAATAAAATCGAATGTATGGTTGACGACCAATGTTTTCTATGTTAAATTGTAGGTTGTCAACCGATACTAACCCAAAATCTGTTATGAAAAAGATGAGATCCTTTATTTGCTTAGTGCTACTTATTATGTCATTTGCTGCCAGTAGCCAAAAGGCTATTCCACCCAATGAAAATTTGAAAATGTATGATATTGTGGAAGCAGTTTCTTCGGATAGGCTGGAAAGGGATATTAGGAAATTAGCTGGATTTGGAACAAGAAATACCATGTCAGATACAACGTCATCAACTAGAGGCATAGGTGCCGCTCGAAGATGGATTAAGTCTGAGTTTGATGCGATTTCAGCGCAATGTAATAATTGTCTTGAAGTATATTATCAGAGAAGTCTTGTGAAACCTGATGGGCGAAGAATCAAACAGGATACTTGGGTGGTCAATGTCATAGCTATCCAAAGAGGAACGAAAAACCCGAATAAATATGTGATTATGTCTGGCGATATTGATTCGAGAAATTCTGATGCCACAGACCCAGAAGGGGATGCTCCTGGAGCAAATGATAATGCTTCAGGCATGGCAGGAACCATGGAAGCTGCGAGGGTGCTGACGCAGTATTCATTTGCCAATAGTGTTGTTTATGTTGGGTTGTCGGGAGAAGAGCAGGGTCTCTATGGCGGACAGCATATGGCCAAAATTGCAAAAGAAAAAGGTTGGGATATCATAGGTGTGCTGAACAATGACATGATTGGTAATATTGAGGGTGTGGATGGTGTGATTGAGAATAGTACGTTTAGAGTTTTTTCCGAACCAACGTCAGTAATTGAAACCGATCAGCAGAGAAATAGAAGACGCTATTATGGAGGCGAAGTAGATGGCGTATCCAGGCAATTGGCGAGATATGTCCACAGAATGACTGATCAATATATCCCTAACCTGGATGCCAAGATGATTTATCGCCTTGATAGATTTGGTAGGGGAGGGCATCACAAACCTTTCAATGATCAAGGGTTTCCAGGAGTTAGGATTATGGAAACACATGAGAACTATGACAGGCAGCATCAGAACATCCGCACAGAAAATGGGATCAAATATGGTGATGTGATAGAAGGAGTAAATTTTGAGTATGCTGCTAAGCTCACAGCAGTGAATGCTATTACGCTCGCAGGACTGGCCTGGGCTCCTGCATCTCCTAAAGCAGTGAAGGTTGGCGGAGCTGTACAAGCCTCGGCAAAGCTCGTTTGGGAGAAGTCAGCAAACGCAGTGGGTTACAAAGTGCATTGGAGAGATACCACCGCGCCCCAGTGGGAGCACTCAAAGTATGTGGGTGATGTGTCTGAATATTTGTTTGAGAATCTCGTAATAGACAATTACTTATTCGGAGTATCGGCTGTCAATTCGAATGGTGATGAAACTGTTGTGGTGTTTCCTGGTGATGTGATTCGCTAATACTTACAATGTATTGGCATTGTCAAGCATAGATTTTACTTTGCAATCTTATAGTCATCCTAAGTTCACAATGTGAAATTTGCCTCAATCAATATGTTAAAACAATCACCTAGTTCATTACTGATGGTACGCCCGGCAGCTTTCGGGTATAATACAGAAACTGCAACATCAAACGCATTCCAATTTGTCCCAGATATAGCAGAAGATGAGATTCATCGACTGGTGCTACAAGAGTTTGATCAAATGGTCGAAGAACTTCGTAAACATGATATCAATGTCATAGTGGTAGAGGACGCTAAAAACACTATTACTCCTGATGCTATTTTCCCAAATAATTGGTTTAGCACGCATCGAGATGGTGAGGTAATCCTCTACCCCATGGAAGCAAATAACAGGAGACTGGAAAGAAGAGAGGATGTTATTGCCATATTGAGTGATCACTACAAAGTAGTATCTATTACTGACTTGTCATTTCATGAACAAAATGGCAAATATTTAGAGGGAACAGGAAGCGTTGTATTTGATCACCAAAATAAGAAGGCATATGCATGTAATTCGTCTAGAACGGATGAAACACTATTGCTGAAATTGTGTGAGCAACTCAGATATACGCCAGTATTCTTTGATGCGCTGGATCAGCAAGGAAATCCTATCTATCATACCAATGTGATGATGTGTGTGGCTACTGAATTAGCCATTGTCTGCATTGAGGCCATTGCGGAAGAGGATCAGGAAAGAGTGATTGACCACCTACAGGTCGGTGGTAAGAAAATTATTGCCATAGGATATGAGCAAATGAACGCATTCGCAGGGAATATGCTTGAAGTAGAGAATAATAAGGAAGAACGGTTTTTGATCATGTCCGATCGAGCATTTGAATCATTGGTCAATGGACAAATCAATGCTATTACACAATCAGCAGATATCATTCATGTGAATATTCCTAATATAGAACAATATGGTGGAGGCGGTGTAAGGTGTATGATGGCTGGCATTCATTTGCCAAAGAAATAGCTATATTTATATCAACAATACAGACTTATTTGATTAGTTGGCTATGGAGAAATATGATTTGATTGTAATAGGAGGTGGCCCTTCAGGATATGCTGCTGCTATGCGTGCGATGGATTTTAAAAAGAAGACCCTCTTAATTGAACGCGCTACGCTAGGTGGTGCAGGTGTAACCAATGGAGCACTTTCGTCAAAGACATGGTGGGAAATTTCTAGAGAAACGGCAATGCTCAACAAGCACCTGAATCGATTCGATATGAAAGCTCCTAGTATCAATTTCAAAGAAATAAAAGCTGAGGTATCTGGAGCTGTTGAACATAGAATCGGCATGCTAAAAACGCACATGGAACAACTACAGAAATCCAGCTACTCTGATCTACTGAGTTTCAAAAATGGCAATGCCAAGCTAATATCAAATACAGAGGTTCAAATTACTTCTGATAAAGGAGAGAATGAGGTCGTACATGGAGAAAATATTGTGCTTGCAACTGGGAGTCGACCCAGAAAATTACCTCATATTCCGATCGATGAAAAAGTAATTCTCACCAGCGATGGCATCGAAGCGATGGACGATTTCCCGAAGAGCATGGTGATACTTGGTGCTGGAGTGATAGGATGTGAATTTGCCACCATATTTTCTGGATTTGGAAAAACAAAGGTTCATTTGATAGACAAAGGAGAACGTATTTTGCCTTTTGAAGATGAAGATATTGTAGAAGTCATTGAAGAGAATCTTGAGAAAAGCAATGTGCTTATTCATCGCAAGTCCCAATTGATAAGAATGGATATCGTAGATGGTAAAGTGGAGTATGAGTTGGAATATGACGATGGGCGCAAGGAAGTTTTTCATGTGGAAAAGGCACTTGTATCAGTAGGTCGCATTCCCAATTATGAAAATCTGTGGGAAGAAGATGTCAAGATAAACCTGGACAATAGGGGAATAGAAGACGATGATACGCAAACAAGTGTGTCTAATATTTATGCCGTGGGTGATATTACGGCTGATATTGCATTGGTTAATGTAGGTGAGCTTGAAGGACGTTATGCTGTTGAGAGAATTTTCGGAAAGCCAGCGCGCAAATTGGTTTATGAAAATATATCTACAATTATGTTTCTCAATCCAGAAGTAGCAGGGGTGGGACTCAATGAGAATCAAGCCAGACAGAAAGGAATCAGCTATAAAGTGGCAACGCTAGATTATGCTTGCATTCCAAGAGCGATAGCTAAGCGTAATACACAGGGGTTCATCAAGATGCTCGTCACAAATGATGATGACATGAAAATACTCGGCATGCGTGTAGTAGGTAATCATGCCTCCAGTGCGATCCAAGCAGTCGCTTTGCTGATCTCTATGGATAAAGGTATCCGTGAATTAGCAGAGTGTGTTCATCCCCATCCTTCGATTACTGAGGGAATTCAGGAATGTGTGAGAATGCTGTTAGGAAAGTCACTATTCAAGCCAGAAGCTATGCACAATAAAAATTCGTGCAGGGTGTATAACCCTCAAGGTGAGTATGAGAATATCTTGTTTTAAAGGAAGTTTTTCTGAAAGGAAATTGAAGAGAAACTGGAGAAATCTTTACGTTATTTAGTGTCTCTAAGAAAACACCTCAAAATCCCTACCGTGCCTATGCCTCAACGGCTATGTGCAAGTGGGATAACTTATTTTTTCAGTCATAATATTTCGCGATATCCTCAAGTGCTTTCCTTTCCAACTTAGGAACGTAAACCTTGTCAGCTGGATAGCCTATGGGTATTAATAAGTAGGGTCGCTCATTAGCTGGGCGATCTAAAATTTTAGAAAGAAAATTCATTGGACTTGGCGTATGCGTCAAGGCTACCAGTCCAGCTTGATGAATAGCGGTCAGTAGAAATCCGGCTGCCAACCCAACTGATTCGTTAACATAATAATTGTTCTTTTTATTGCCCTCCTTGTCTAGGTCGTATGGTTTTTTGAATATTACGATCAGGTAAGGAGCAGTCTCCAGAAAGGGTTTGTGCCAATCCGTTCCAATTGGCTTGAGGACTTCGAGCCATTCATCGCTCATTCTTCCATTGTAGCTTTCAAGCTCTTCCTGCTCAGCGGCTTCTTTGATTTTTGATTTGATCGTTGGATTCGAGATCACGCAAAATGTCCAAGGCTGTTTATGCGCGCCCGAAGGTGCTGCGGAGGCCGCCAATAGTATGTTGTCAACAACTTCTTTTGGAATTGGCTTGTCAGAAAAATCTCTTACTGTTCGTCTTTGGTCAATCCACGCTAAAAAATCAGCACTATGAGCGATCATACCTTTCTCATCATAGGTCTCTTTGTAATACCTGACATGAGGACAGCCCTCAATTTCTATGATGTCGTTATGATCTTCTTTGGTCTTATTGCTTACTGATAAATTCATTCCGCTAGTACTTGCTTTATTGATGAGACCACAATATAGACTAAATCTCTAAATCGGTAGAGTGAAAAAATGCAAGAAAGCTGACAAGTATGATTTTTGGATGAACGGTAATTGAAGGGCTAGTGTTAAGTCAACGTTTGAATGACGGGTAAGGCGGCAGTATATTTTGGTGTATATCCAGACGCAAAAAATGAGTATATCCGTAGCTATTCGAGTCTTTTTGCAACGCAGAGATACGCCAAAAGACGCCTCGGATTATCCGAAGGTTTAATCTTGACTTGACACTAGGCTATCACTGGGAGCTATGGTCTATGCAATCTGGCGGGATGAAAGCCCACGATGCACTCAAAGTAGCTACTATATTGGGAGCCAAAGCCATCGGTTTGAGCAAAGACTTGGGCTCTATTGAGAAAGGAAAACTAGCTGATTTGGTCATATTGGATAAAAATCCATTGGAAGATATCCGCAATACGAATACCGTGAAATATGTGATGAAGAACGGACGACTTTACAACGGGGATAATCTTTCCCAAGAATATCCACAAAAGACAGAGGCAATGAAATACTTCTGGCATGATACTGCTCCAAAGGATTTGCCAGGAATGAAGGAGTAAAGACTCATACGTTATAAATCCAACAGGCTAGTTGATTATCAGCTAGCCTGTTTTTTTTGAGATCAATTATTAATTAGTTTTACGACATGTTTACAGGGATTATAGAAACACTAGGTACGATCAGTGAGGTCAATAATGAAGGAACAAATGTCCACTATAGAATACATAGTGAGTTGACGCATGAACTGAAGGTGGACCAAAGTGTTGCACACAACGGTGTATGTTTGACTGTTACCAAGATCGAAGCAGAAGACTATTGGGTGACAGCAGTGAATGAAACGTTGGAGAAGACGAGTTTGGGTAATTGGGAAGTCGGCAGTAAGGTCAATCTTGAGCGCTGCATGCTCAATAACGGACGCTTTGACGGTCATATCGTCCAAGGACATGTTGATCAAGTAGGTACTTGTACTTCCATCAAAGAAGAAGATGGCAGTTGGTTGTTTGACTTCGAATTTGATCCAAGTACAGGAAATGTGACAGTAGAGAAAGGATCAATTACGATCAATGGAATTAGTTTGACCTGCTTCAATTCTAAAGACAATGGATTCACTGTAGCCATTATCCCATATACCTACGAACATACCAGTATGCAAGATTTGGCAGTGGGCGATCAAGTCAACTTGGAATTTGACATTGTAGGAAAATATGTGCAACGATTGATGAAAAAATAGGTCAGCAACTTTGTTAAAGTTGTTGTTCTCACAGAACTGCCACTATTACCTTAGTCTCTAGCTTTGTTAGAGCAAACTTTAACAAAGTTAATTCCTCGTATATCATTTTAGAAAAATACAATTAGATAAGAAGGAATAGAGAAATATTTTTTTATTTGTGTTTTAAAACTATCAAAACCATGTTCAGAAGTATTTTTACCATTATCAATTGGAAAACATTTGTAATCACGTCACTATCCGTGGTAGCTACCTATCTATGTGATATGTATACCATTCATGCAGATTTTCCATTGAACCTTGTCGGCATAGCTATTGTGTTTCCGGTAGTCTTCTCGATTGACAGTGCGTACAAAAGAAGAGAGCGTGCTTTGGGTTTGCTCGGAGATTTTAAAGCACATATGTTGGTCACTTATCATGCAGCATGCGATTGGATAGATTCTGGGGAAAGCCAGTTTCCTCAAAAGATAAAAGCACAACTAACTGAGGTTTATGGTGCGTTGAGAGAAACTTTTATTGTTGATAAGTCCGAAGTATCAACTAAAGAAAGAGAACTATATAAGAAGCTCGCCATCTTGTCGAAGCAAGCTCAAGAGTTTAGAGATCATGGACTCCAAGTAGGTGAGATGTCACGAGTGAACCAGTATATTAGTAAAATGAGTACTTCCATAGAAAACATGTTGGTGATTCTACATTACCGTACACCGATTACCCTACGGGCATATAGTAAAGTGTTTATTTACAGTTTTCCAGTATTGTACGCACCTTACTTTGTGTCTATTGCAAGCAATTATTCTAATAGCCTACAATACATGATGCCAATCGTTTTTAGTTTTATATTGGTGAGTTTAGACAACATTCAAAACCATCTTGAGAATCCTTTTGATCAAATCGGAGTAGATGATATTAAGTTTGATGTGGAAGAATTTTCTGAGAAAATCACCTAATCAATAAAGGAGTAGTTTTTACTGGTAAACTGAATTTGACTGCCAAATTGAATCAGAGAGGATTAAAGTTACTTTGTTAATAATAACAATTTAGAAAGAGTGCGTCATTCAGAAGACGAAGTCTGAAGAATCTCATCAATTCATGAGATTCTTCACTGTCGCCTGTCTGTCCGACAAAGGCAGGCTCTGAATGAGCTGAAAAGGAAATTTTTGTTGAAATTAATTAGTGTCTCTAAGAAAACAGGTCATCTTTCACAAAATGAGTGATTTTCGATGAGGTTTCAATTTTCTTTCTATGAGTTGATGCCTGAGCATCAATCGATTAGAAATAAATTGAAAGATCGCGAAAAGCAACATTTTTGATTTTGAGGTGTTTTCTTAGAGACACTAATTATCGAACTCAGGTTAGTAAGCCAGCTAAAGACTTCTATTTTTGCGAACTAATAAAAACAAACGATGATTTCAATTTTTCGTATTTTCTTTATTCTCTTCTGGTCAGCTTTGATGATTTCTTCATCATTGATTCTGATGATTGTGACTTTCAATCGGAAAGTACCTGTCATCATGGCACGTACGATGTGGAGCCCTGGGATACTCTGGGGTGCTGGAGTGAAAAACATCGAAGTGAATGGACTAGAAAATATTGATAAGAAGAAGTCTTACATTTTTGTGTCCAATCACCAATCTCACCTAGACATTCCGAGCATCATCCGATCTTTACCTGTTAATTTGTATTTTATTGCAAAGAAAGAGCTCAAATGGATGCCATTTTTAGGACAATATGTATGGGCAACGGGGATGATTTTCATAGACCGCTCAAATAGAAAAAAAGCTATCCAAAGCCTAGACAAGGCAGGTAAACTTATCAAGAAAGGAAAGAGCATCTTAGCATTTCCAGAAGGCACCAGAAGCTTGGATGGCAAGCTTCAACGCTTCAAAAAGGGGCCCTTTATGTTGTCTATACAGCACGAAATTGAGATCGTACCAATAGCCGTTGAAGATACTTATAAAGTCCTGCCAAGTAAAGCATGGAAGTTTACTCCTCATGAAGTGCGAGTAAGTGTCGGTAAACCAGTTCATCCACCAAAAGATAAGAAGGATGTGGCTGAGCTTATTGATCAGGTGAGTGGCGAGATTGAAGGAATGATGACTCCCATAGAATAACAAATCAATCTTAATATCAACTACTGTCGTCCGAGTAAAAAACATGCTGTATTTATTTCTGTGAGAAAAACACCCCTATAATCCCCTCAAGGGGGATAGTCGCGATTCTCCCCTTGAGGGGAGACACAGAGGGGTGTTTTTCATTGTGAAGTAAAAAGCTTGAAATTTGAGTATAATCAAACATTTTTACTCCTTTTAAAATTTACTCGGACGACAGTAAATATCAACTACAAAATTATCTGTCTTTGAAAGAAATTGAGACAATGAATTGTGTATTAATCTCAGGGATAGTTAGATTTAATGCATGAACGATAAAGATATACGTTGGGAGCAGCGGTTTAGTAATTTCAATAAAGCATTTGCGAAGCTCGACCAAGCTGTCACTCTTGTTAAGAGAGAGTACTACATAGATGGTGTTTTTGACCAGGACAATTTTGAAGAGAATGATGATCTTATCAAGGAAGGCCTGATACAACGATTTGAATATACACATGAACTGGCATGGAACGTAATGAAAGACTATGCCTTTTATCAAGGTAATGCTGAAGTAGGAGGTTCACGAGATGCCACAAGAGAAGCATTACAATTGCATTTGATCCATCATGGTCAAACATGGATGGATATGATCGCTGCCCACAACAGAACTTCTCATACCTATAATGAAGAGGTCGCTAACGAAATTTTTCTGAATATTATGGAAGATTACTATCCTGAATTTAAGGCATTTCAAATAATAATGGAAGAGAAAAGGAGTGGAAAGCAAAATGATCTATTTGACTAATGTTCGGACTCCAAAAAAGCGAAATCGATAAACTCAAGGTGCTATTTTCTACTTATCCGGATATACATAAAGTCATACTTTATGGTTCTAGAGCGAAAGGAAATCACAGAATTGACTCCGATATTGATCTGACTTTACTAGGGACAGGTCTGACATTGTCAAGACTATTCGAATTAGAAAATGCACTTGACGATTTGCTGCTACCATACAAAATCGACCTTTCTATTTATGAAAAAATAAATAATCCTGAGTTAATTGACCATATCAATCGTGTAGGGAAAGTGTTGTACCAGTCAAGATAAATCACTCAATATCCCCATACAACAAATACTTATTCCTCATTTGCTTATAAGCCGATAAACCTTCTTCCCAAGTTGCTCTAATCTCTTCTTCGGTCAGCCCATCTTTGATCTGTTGTTCGAGTTGATCTATGCCTGCTAGTTTTTTAAAGAAATTGTTGAAGAATTTATCCTTGTCTTCGTATTTGTGATAGTACTCGATTAAATATTTAAGCGTGAATTTTCGGACAATAGGCTCTTTTGAGAAGTTTATACCATAGCATTTCTCATCCTGATGCTTTGGATACTTCGACATTCCATCAATCGATACTGGTGTAAATGAGTAGGAGCTATCTGCTGTGAAATCAGGGTGACCGATCTGTTGAAATGGGGCATATGTTCCCCGACCAACGCTGATATCTGTTCCTTCAAATAGACATAAGGAAGGGTATAGTGCAATGGATAAATCATTAGGAAGATTTGGAGAAGGCTTCACGGGAAGAGAATAGGTCATGGTGTGATCATAATTTTCCACAGAAATCACAGTAAGGTCACATGATATCCCATTGTCCAACCATTTTTCGCCATTGATCATTTGAGCAAGTTCTCCTACAGTCAATCCATGAACAATAGGGATTGGGTGCATTCCTACGAAAGATCGTTGGGCAGTATCAAGTACAGGACCATCCACATACATACCATTTGGATTTGGGCGATCCAGTACCATCATCTTGACACCATTCTCTGCACAAGCTTGCATCACATAGTGCATAGTACTGATATAGGTGTAAAACCTCGTGCCTACATCCTGAATGTCAAAAACGACCCAATCTAATCCTTCTAATTGTTCTGAAGTGGGCTTTTTATTCTTTCCATATAGGGAGATGATAGGCAAGCCAGTGTTTGTGTCCACACCATTATTTACTTGTTCTCCGGCACCTGCCTGCCCTCTAAAGCCGTGCTCAGGGGCGAATACTTTGTCAATTTTGATTCCAAGACCTTCTTTATCGTTGAGTGAAATCAAAGTATCTACTAGATGCGTGTTGCCAATCATAGACGTTTGATTCACTAATAAGGCAACCTTTTCACCTCTCAGTAAAGGAAGATATTTATTGAGTTGAGAAGCACCTGTGATGATGCTGGTAGGATGCTTTGGCTGTGCTTTGCTGCACGAAAAAGTTAGGAGTAAAAAACAAAGACAAATGATTAGTCTGCTCATAAGGTTATCAGTATTTTGCAAACTAAAGTCAGTTATTCAGTTTGACAGTTGTTCAGTTGATAGTTGTGTTTCGTTCAACTAAATAACTAAGTAACAAAAAACTATCAACTGATTAACTAAAATACTGAATAACCGAAATATTGAACTTCCCTTATTACATATCTAAGCGAATTAGGAAATCAGCTCAAGGCTCATTTTCAAGCACTATTCATCGCATTGCTGTTGTGAGTATTGGAGTTGGGCTAGCGATTATGATTATTTCGTTCCTGATTTTATTCGGTTTTCAGAATACTGTGAAAGAAAAGCTCTTCGGGTTTAGCGGGCATTTGCAAATCACAAAATACACCTTGAGTAACTCAGTAGAGGAGCTTCCAATCTCGAATCAAAATGACTTCTATCTCAACTTCAAAGATATAGATGGGATTAGGCATGTTCAACAGTACGCCTACAAACATGGATTAATTCGCACCAAGGAGGAAATACTTGGCGTAGTGATGAAGGGTGTAGATACTGATTTTGACATTGAGCAATTTTCCGAAAACATGGTGGCGGGCGACTTTCTTGAGGTAGATACTTCAGGCTATTCAAAGCAAGTAGTGATCAGTCAAGTGATCGCCAATAAGCTCAATTTATTTTTGGGTGATCAAATGATCATTCATTTTTTCCAAAACCCACCGAGAGCACGAAAGTTGACCGTGTCGGGAATCTATGAAACTAACTTATCCGAGTATTTCGATGATAAAGTAATCCTAGCCGATATGGGGCTAATCAGAAGACTTAACAATTGGGCTGATTCATTGTCGGGAGGTTATGAAGTTTATTTGGACGACTACAGCAAACTTGACAAAGTGGAAAGCGTACTAGATGATACACTTGACTACAACTTATTTGTGGAGAATATTGCCGATAAGTATATCCAAGTCTTCGATTGGCTTCATTTGATCAGAAGACAAGTCAATATATTCCTTGGATTGATCCTAAGTGTAGTTTGTTTCAATATGATTTCCATTATTTTGATTTTGATCATGGAGCGTACGCAAATGATAGGGATGTTTAAGGCACTTGGAGCAACAAATAAACAGGTACGCATGATTTTTAATTATTCTGGACTTCAACTATTGGGAAAAGGATTGTTTCTAGGAAATGCCATAGGTCTGTCACTGTGTGCCATCCAGTATTTCTTTCATGTGATCCCTCTTGAAGCCAAGGATTACTACATGAGCTATGTTCCGATCAGTTGGGATTGGGATGTAGTCATTATTCTCAACTTAATGACTTTGGTTGTAGTTTACGCAATACTGGCGATTCCTACTTTGTTGATCGTAAGAATCCGTCCAATCAAGGCGATTAGATTTGATTAAATTGTTAAATGAGTTGATTAAGTTAATTAGTGAGAACCAAATCAACTGATTTAACTCAATTAACCACTGCATTGTCGATGGAGTGATAATTTTAATTTGATGCCTCGATTTGTGAATTGGCAGTGTGAATCTCTTCTTCCTCTCGAAAGTACTTCTTGAACCAACTGTTGATCTTCATTTGGATCACACCGATTACTGCTTCTTTGAAGATCCCAGAACTCATTTTAGAAGTTCCTTTGGTACGGTCTGTGAAGATAATAGGCACCTCAATGACCTTAAATCCAAATTTGTGGGTCGTGAATTTCATTTCGATTTGAAAGGCATATCCAATAAATTTCACAGCATCAAGATCTATTGTTTCTAGCACTTCACGTTTGTAACAAACAAACCCAGCGGTAGTATCTCTGATTTCCATACCAGTAATCAGTCGAACATAAATACTTGCAAAGTACGACATCAATACCCGACTCATGGGCCAGTTGACAACATTGACACCTTTGATGTATCGAGAACCGATTGACATGTCATGGTCACCATCGTGACAAGCCTCATAGAGTAGTTGCAGATCCTTAGGATTGTGTGAGAAGTCTGCATCCATCTCAAATATATAATCATATTTGTGTGAGATTGCATATTTGAATCCTTCAATGTAGGCCGTGCCAAGACCGAGCTTATCAGGTCGTTCGAGAATGGATAGCCTATCTTCTGTGCTGTTGTATTTTGATTGTAAATCTTTCACAATTTGACCTGTGCCATCAGGCGACCCATCATCAACGATGAGGATGTTAAATGCCTTCTCAAGAGAAAACACTTCAGCAATGATCGCTTCGATATTTTCTTTCTCATTGAAAGTTGGGATGATTACAAGACTATTGTTCATGGACTAGCACTAAAACATAACACAACACTTTTTCAAAAGTAATAAATTACCTTTATTACACCTTATCCAAACTGTGTTGTATCAAGAAATGTTTCCGATTCATGAAGAATAAATGCGTTTTTTTAGATAGAGATGGAGTAATCAATCGAGAGAGGGGTGAGTACACTTTCAAATTGGAAGATTTTGAAATACTACCTGGAGTTATCGAAGGAATGAAAATACTAAAAGAAGCAGGGTATTTACTCATCGTAATAACTAATCAGGCCGGTATTTCCAGAGGTCTATATACACGAAAAGACATGGAGAGATGTCATGACTTTTCACAAAAGCAAAGTGGTGGAATCATTGATCAGATTTATTACAGTCCTTATCACCCGACTGTTACAGAGTCTATTGCTAGAAAACCAGACTCACTGATGTTCGAAAAGGCATTTGCTAAATTTGATATCGACCCGAAACAGTCATGGATGGTAGGAGATAAGGAGCGCGACTTAATTCCAGCTAAAAAATTTAACATGAGTACAGTTTTACTCTCTGACGCATTGAAAAGTGATTATGCTATTTATCACAAGCATAACTTTACTGAGGTAATAGATGTGATTTTATCAAACTAAGTAATGCTTGTTGTTCAGTTTCTCGGATATCCAGTTTTCAGTTGATGAATTCTAATATTAATAACGGAACAACCATCAACTGAATAACTATTTTTTAATCACCCACCTATTACCAGCGTATCGTTGAATCCGATATCCAAGCTGTCCAAATCCAACCCCGATCAATCCTCCCACAATGATATCTCCCGGGTAGTGTACGCCTAGATATATTCTACTGTAAGCTACTACTGTAGCCCATAGGAAGATCCAAACAAACCACCTGTATTGATCTTTGAATGCAAGCCATAAAAAAGTAGCCAGTCCGAAAGCATTAGCAGCATGAGAGGAGGCGAAGCCAAACATTCCTCCAGTATATCCATTGACGATATGAACAAGACCATCCAAATCAGGTGTTCTCGAGGGGCGCATCCTTCCAAAGAATGGTTTCATAAATCCTGAAGCAAGTTGATCACATAGTGTTATAGTTAGTGCTATGCCTAACAACACCCAAATCGATTGCCATTTGAAGTGTTTGATAATCAGTATAACAAAAACCAGATAGAGAGGAATCCATTCCTTTTTCCCAGAAATGAATACCATTATCGCATCCATCCATGGAGCGTGAATTCCATTGAAAAATAAGAACAGATCTACATCCAAGTCTATCAAAAATTCAATCATAGCCAGTCAATTCCTTTTTTGAGTAAATCTAGTGTCGCTTGTTCGGGACTTCCTATCTCTGCTTGATAGTTGTATTCCCAGTTGGCCTGAGGTGGAAGACTCATCAATATAGATTCAGTACGACCATCAGTGTCCAACCCAAATTTAGTTCCTTTGTCTAGAACCAGATTGAATTCCACATATCGTCCTCTTCTCAATCTCTGCCAAGCTGATTCATTTTCACCATAAGGCAAGGTATTATTCTTTTTCATCAAGCTTGTATAGATAGGAGCGAAGGTCTTACCTACTTCTTTGACAAAGTCAAACCGTTGCTCTTTACTGTGGTTGCTAGATTCAGCAAGCCTGTCAAAGAATATTCCACCAACCCCACGCGTTTCTTTGCGATGTTTGATGTAGAAATAGTCGTCAGCCCATTTTTTGAATTCAGCATAGTAATTAGAATCATGAGCGTCACAGGCCTTTTTCAAGGACTGATGAAAAAATGTTGCATCTTCTTTATTCACATAATGCGGAGTGAGATCGATACCACCCCCAAACCACCAAGTGCCATTGCTCATTTCAAAGTATCGAACATTCATGTGAATGATAGGAACCATCGGATTTTTAGGATGCATTACTATTGATACGCCTGTTGCATAAAAATCTGACTCAGGCAATTTCAATGCATTCAAAATGCTTTCTGGCGTTTTGCCATGTACTGCTGAAAAGTTAACGCCCCCTTTTTCAATAATATT
>Ga0209634_1001174_pt1 | contig 19470 bp, 8 predicted proteins | sample LinPmetageLP40_FD_184043 | JGI IMG/M metagenome (GOLD analysis project Ga0209634, IMG submission 184043) | Marine viral communities from the Pacific Ocean - LP-40 (SPAdes) (version 2) | ecosystem: Environmental > Aquatic > Marine > Oceanic | place: Pacific Ocean | collected 2010-08-26 | reverse complement strand
CCACTTCCCGGATTTAATGATGATCCACCAATTGGGATATTTGAATAAGGATAAATAGAGTATGGCAGAATTATTAGAAAACAGACACTCAATACCCACCTATGGCTATTCATTCTACGTTGATAACGAGAGTGGATATGCTTTCACTGCAAACCTTGTGTTTGAACCACAGTGGTGGAATTATGCACCTAGTTTTACAATCGAAGTTCTTGATCCCAATGGAAAATCAATTCATAAAGAATTTTTAGACTCTGTTGATTTCAAAGATAAAAATGTCTTTCATGGTCCTGTCTATGGTCCACCAGATGCTAGTCCACCACAACCTCTGAAATATCCAGATGCGGCAACCATCTACCCACTCAGTTTTGATGGGATTGCAAATGTTGAAATCAATGTACCAGCATCTGATTCTGGTGGTGGTGTTTATCAAATACGAATAGGTTCTTTTTATCATTCACAAAATGGTGAGGGCAAATACTCTAATGTGGAACTCTTACTTGATCCACCACTTCCTTATGGGTGGAAAGGTGATATGGGATTGACAGATCTTTCTAAATGGAACGATCGATCGCCGAAGTCTGGGATAGTATATTTCTGTTCATTACCACCGGGTATCATGGGGTTAGATCCCAACATAGGAATCAAACAATGGTTTCAAGCAAGATCTATGCGAACAGGTCGAAAAGGATTTGATATAAAGATATTCAAAGATGATGCCGAAAATCCCGATGCTGGGGAACTGATTACAGAATTTTCAATGCTACCAGAACTAGACTCCAGCGGCCGCGAACGAAAAATGTGGGAGGTTCACAATATAGATGAGGATGTCTCTAGATCTATTCTCACATTGGATCATTCTATAGCAGGACCAGATCATCTCAGAAATGATAAAGTAAGAGAAGTCTATAGAATTGAATGGGAGAATCGAGATCCCGAAGTGGGTGTCAATATGCACGGTGATACATTGATGATTGAAACACACGACGCAGCAGAAAATCAAGATCCATTTCCAAGTAATTTCTCAGAATTCTTTAATTATACCAGACAAGGAATCACCGACGTTCCGCTCATTATGTGTTCGGATAGAAACACTGCAATACGTTTGAATAACGGCATTAGTTATATGCACGATGATGGGTTGGAAGTTGCGTCGTGGGATAGTAATAAAATTGTTTTCTTGAATCCTAATCAAAAACGAGCATGGATGATGTTAAAGAAAGCAAGAGAAGATTATAAAGAACAAGTTGTTGCGTTTGATAAAGTGAATACGGAAGATGATCCATATTGGGTTGGTAGACCAGTAGATGTTGCAAATGGTAATGTCGGACCCGATTGGGATTATGGTGCATCAATGTCTGATGAGATCTATAATAAACTCAAAGATGATTATGACGAGAATGTAAGTGATTTCGAGCAGAGTAAATATTGGGGAGAGAATAAGTTAAATAGACTTGCCAATGCTATTTTCGGTAAAGGAACATACGAATATTTACCATGTCACATGTACGAACAAAATATGAACCCCAGTTCTCCTTGGTTTGGTGTGATATGGAATTGGCACTCTAATGTTGATGAAGATATCAAATTGGGTGGTGATCATCGAGACACACAAGGCAATCTCAGATCTTTGGGTAATCCTTATTCGAATATATTCAGATATTTGTATGATCCGAATGGAAACATTTATTCTAATTGGAAAGATAAGGTGTTTCCTAGACTCGGACCGACATCGACAATGGGCGCACATTTATCGAGGTACTATTCATTTGGCGGAGAACCTTTAGGAACTGAGCAATATCTACAGGGTGATGGATATCAACCAACCATTGGACTTGGATTCCTCCGAGATACAAATCCATTTTACAAAAATGTAGGTATAAGAAATAGACTTGTGCTTTCACTACTACAACAATTGATGTCGTATGATCAAAACTATAATAGTACGTTTTGGGACGGGGATTATAGAGGTGGAGCAATTGCATTCGTAACAAATACCATCGAACAATTATTAGATGTTTATCCTGATATCGGAACTCACCCGGATGATATTTTTCAGGGAGATGAAGCAGAAGAAGTGAAGGATATAATAAAGACGGGAATAAGAAGTCACCTTGAGAGATTTGCTGGTAATCACACCTGCTCTGCCCACAATCAATGGGTACATTGTTGGTTGGCTATGACAAAATCAATGGCATGTCTAAACGATCCTGCTATAGATTACCTATTTCTACTCAATGTAAAAAAATCAGACAACCGATACAACCACAATCATCCAACCTGGCAAGAGTCCGGTGGATACGATAATATTTACTGTGCATTCGCGGTGTATTCTTTGCATCAAGTGCGAGAGTATTTGCTCAAGAGAAGGGCCAATGTTCTAGAGTTTAATATGAATCAAGGAATTGTAAATTCAACTGATCCTGTATTAGCAAATGTAGAATTAGGTTTGCGAGATTTCCAAGGCCAGTTAAATGATATGACAGATTACTGGAACCATAGCATGACTGTTGAACCGGACGGTTCTGTTGTTGGTGCATGTGATATGAATTCCCGAGTCGATGCGGGTCACTTAGGGACGACACCAAGAAAATTCATTCAATTCATAGGAAATGAATATGGTAGCACATTACAAATACCAGAGATGTCTGCATGTCAGACACTGGTGGCACATGGAACGGGTAGACAATATGAGTCACCAGATCCTATGATTCGTAAGTGGGATCACCTGACGGCAGACCCGTACGGCGTGGTATATGATATCGATACAAATATCGGTGATAATGTAAGTGTAGAAGAACAAAGAGCATGGGTAAAAGGAAGACTAACAGAACCAGATCCTCAGTACAGATCAAAGACTCGTTTTAGAGAAAATTTTTCTAAGACGGGGACTCAATTTGACGGTCTACCGACTGGTGGAGTTAATCCGAAAGTTCCACGGGACACACCTAGAATTGCAACGTCTAAGTGGATGGACAAGGACGACAATACTGTGAATACCGATTCTATGAGATTTGCTAAAGGTATGGTTGCAAACGAAGATCTCTCCGATAATCGACCAGAACCATTTCCTTCTAACAGTAATAGATCGTTTGTTAAAGTGTGGCCTTCATTTATCAGATACTTTAATTCACCGGGAGATAATTTAAGAGTATATACAAACCAAAAAGGAGACTATCCAGATTCTTCAACCAGACCCGATATTGGTAGTATTAGTGTAAAAACCGGTTCTTATTATTGTCACATTCACGCCGATGGGTGGAGTGTCGGCAACCAAGACCAAGAGTTCAACAAGAGAAAAGATGGAACTCCTGATGGTAAAGATATTGAATACATGTGGGGCATGACTAAATTTGGGGGTGGAATTAGTCTGCTTACGACTCCAGAAAACGGTGCAGTTTTAGTTGGTAAGCGAAAAGGGTTTTTGGCATCTAATCAAATATTCTTAAAGAGATATACAAAATCAGATCCTGCTGAGGATGCAGATCTCGGACAAATCGCTCCAATATGGAACAATTTAGTCGAGGCGGACAAATCTGGTTATGCTTGGGCATATCCGTCCCCCAATAATGCTACAGCAGAATGGAATACTGATCTGGGATCTGGTGATATTGGAACATTTACCCACAGACAAGCATTTAATAATAACTTTTTCGGATCACCGGGTAACTTCGAAGATGGACATTTATCTGATTCATTCGAAACGATGGCAGCAAGCGGTGGTATCGGTTATATTGTGAGGGAATATGTTTTCAATGAAGACAATATTGTATGCAACGTACAAATAATGCCTTTTCAAACTGTAAACTGGGATGAGGTCTATATGACACTTCCAATTTCTATTATGGGCCGGGGATACAATAGTGGAGACGGTCAATATGTACAGACTGATGCGGCGAGGGCGGCGAGGGGAAGAAAGAATATTTCTGGTGATAAATTTGAAACACTAAAGAATGGGTGCTGGAAAAGAGAAGTATTTGTGAATGATACTAAGGTTACAGTTGGTCATAGATTCTTCGATCCTTCTGGTACAGAGTTTGAAATTACTACTCCCGGAGTTGTTGATAAAATTGAGAGGATGGTTTCTGGACCTGGCACAGATCCTGCATACCCACAAACTGGAGATGCACCAATACAAGACGGAAATTTCTTCTGGCCCCCATCACAAGAAACTTTAGACAAACACTTGCAGATGAAATGTACACACGAATTGAACAGTTCTAATCTAGCATTTGAGATAGAAACCGTGGATGATCTATTAGAGTATTGTAACGAGGGCAAGGATCAGACTGATAATTTTATACAGTGGTCTGTTCCTGCACCATCAGGATATCATAGCAAAACCAGACCAGGTAAAACGGCAGACGATAGTTTACGAGTTCAGTTTTCTGATCAAGTCAGAAACTGGACTGGCGGCCAAGCAATTAATTTTTCTTTCATAATTACACCCGGTAAATCTATGAATGATGCTGAGGCGGGCGTGTAAATAGTATAAATACTATTACATCTCAAAATAATATAAGTTAAGGATTGTTGTACATATGGACTTATTAAAATCAGTAGATCTCGGTTTTTATGTTGAACTTGGAATCGTGATTGCTCTGATCGGTATGGGTATAACATGGACGTTAAAGCAGACACTCAAAAGATTACTAACCGGCAAGACAAACCGCCGAGCAAACGATCAATTGTGGGATATGCACAGCGAAGTACATGAAGCACTCACTGAGGCACGAACGAAAGTAGATGCCGCAAGGGCAATGATCATTCAGTTCCACAACGGGGAATACTTCCTCGACGGTTCTGGTGTGAAAAAAATGTCTACCTCACATGAGTCGCTTCGTTATGGTATTTCTAGTTGTGGTGAAAAACTTCAAAACATCTTAATCTCTATGTGTGTTTCTTTGCTTCGACAGATAAAGAAAGATAAACCAACCGTGGTTTATCTCCAAAGAGATTGGCGAGAAGAAGATGCAAGTTCATATTGTAAGAACTTCTTAGAGTTACACAATGTTCTGGCATTCTCAGTACAACCATTGAAGCACCACGGACTTATTACTGGTTTTGTCATGTTCCAGTGGTGTGCAACAGATAAAGTAGATGCTATTGATGAGAGAGTTGTTGAGGGAATAATCGACGAGTCAGTTCGTAAGATTTCTACACATCTTACACTTCAGGCAGATAAATAGATATATGAGAGATAAAAAATACAAATTCACAGATCTAGATCTTTCCTTTACTCGGAATCCCATCACAGGAGATGTTCCGTTAAAGACCGATTATGAGGCAGTAAAAAGATCTATACGAAATTTGGTAATGACAAATCAATACGAAAGATTATTTCAACCGGGACTCTTCGGTGGAATAACAGATCAATTATTCGAATTAGCAGGACCATTTGCGGTCATCGAAACTAAAGATAGAATAAAACAAGTTATTCAGGATTTCGAACCTAGAGCAGTGGTGCAGGATGTTACGGTATCAGTATTAGCAGACACCCACCAAATGGAAGCAACCGTAACTTTTAGGTTGACAAACGACGACAGAATCGAAACCTTGAATCTTGCACTGGAGAGATTACGATAATGGCAACTAACGACAGAAATCTCGAATTAACAGAATTAGACTTTCTGGATATCAAAGAATCTCTCAAGACTTATATGAAGTCTCAGAGTGTGTTCAAAGATTATGACTTTGAAGGATCTGGGTTATCCGTTCTTCTTGATGTTCTTTCATACAATACCCACTACATGGGTTTCTATGCAAACATGGTTGCGAATGAAATGTTCTTAGATAGCGCCGTCATGCGAGACTCCGTTGTCTCTCTTGGGAAGCATCTTGGATACACACCAACGTCAAAGAAGGCATCATTTGCAACCGTAAATGTAAAGTATAACACGACTTATGTTGCTGGCACTTATTTGCCTGCATTTACTACGTTTTCTGCCAAAGGAGAAAACGGAGTGGACTACACATTCCAGAATCTCACACCAGTGTTAATCGAAGAAGATACGAACTCTGACAACGTGGGTAATGGAATCGCACCCAACGTAAAGATTTATGAGGGTGAAAGAAGAACAATTTCTTTTGTGTACGATTCCACCGTCACCAACCGAAGATTTAGAATTCCCGATACGAATGTAGATACAAATCATATTACAGTGAATGTCCAAACATCTGGAACAGATAGATCTGGTTACTTTGACGCATGGGATGTAGGAACCAATTTCACTGAATACAAATCTACTAATAAAGTATATTTCATACAAGAAGGAAATGATGACTTTTTCGAATTGTATTTTGGTGATGGGATTGTCGGACAAGCACTGACAGATGGAAATGTAATCACCATAACATATTTGTCTACGACAGGATCTTCCGCAAATAATATTGGACGAAATGATTCCGCCAGTAGCAGAGCATTTACTATATCCGGAAATGCTTACATCGAAACCGTAGATTTTTCGTCTGGTGGTGCAGATCCAGAAACAATCACAGATATTAAATATTATGCACCGAGAACATTCCAAGCACAGGATAGGGCAGTCACATCAGGAGACTATGAGGCGATTGTTGCTAAAGAGTATGCAGATGTTGAAACGATAAACGTATATGGTGGTGAGAACGAAACCCCACCCCAATTCGGTAAGGTATTCATTTCGATTAAACCCGAGAGTGGTAGATATTTAAATGAAAGTGCCAAAAGAACTATTGTTCAAGACATTGTAAAGAGTAAAAATCTTGTCAGCATTATTCCCGAAGTCATAGATCCGGAATATCTTTATCTATTAATGAATACAGAAATTTTGTACGATCCAAATAAAACTCTACTGGGTCCACAGGCAATTAACATCTTGGCTAAGTCTAATATAATTTCTTACATTAATGTAGACTTGGAAAAATTCGAAAAGGATATGGTTTTCTCTAAACTGTTAGAGAGAATTGATAACACAGAAGATTCTGTATTAGGAAACCAAACTACAATAAGAATTCAAAAGTGGTTATATCCGACTCTGGGTGCTTCTACTGGATACACAATCAATTTCAAGAATCCAATATTCCATCCACATGCTGGTCATATGCCTGTTCTTACTTCTACATATTTTCAACACCTAGATCTTAATGGCAAAATGCAGACAGCATTTGCAGAAGACGATGGTCGTGGGTTTATTCGACTTCTTTACTTCGAGAAAGGGACTAAGAAGATTCTGAATTCAAATGTAGGTACGATAAACTATGAAAAGGGTAAATTAACTTTATCGTCAAACTTCGTTCCTGTGTCCATTGAGGAAGGAAGTGAATTTATACGATTCACTGCAATTCCAGATGATCAGGATATTCTTGCAACCAACAATTTGATTCTGACATATGACGAAGATGATAATGATGCAATCAAAGTTTCAGTAACAACCAAGCAACTTAGAAGAGAAAAATACGATCGTGTTCCATCTTCCCTTGCAGTTGGATTGGATGCATATCAAGTACCAACAGGTGCGGACAGTACAATAATCAACACACTACCTTCTTCAACATTCTATAGTGGTGATGGTAGTAGTTCTAATGCAGACAGTGGTCAGAGCGGAGAAGATGTTGTAGAGGGAACCGTGATATCAGATCCACCGATAGAACCACCAACTGATCCACCCGGAGGCGGTGGTGGCGGCGGAGGCGGCGGAACCGATGGTCCAGACTCAGATCCACCCGGTAGTGGAGACGGCGGAGGCGGTGGTGGACAAAATGATTCAGGTAGTGATGGTGATCCGATTGATGTACCACCGGGTGGAGGGTATTAATGTCTAACGACTATAATAGTTTACCCCTATTATTCAAGTTAAAGTCCTTCATTGATATCCAACCATCGGATATCTCTCAGGTTCTCGCTGAACTGACTCCAGAACAAGAGTCGGTTCGTTTCCGTATATCTCCCTTCATTGAGTCACAGGTTCCGGGATTTGTTCGTTCTGATTACCCTATGTTCATTTCATTCATTGAAGCATATTATGAATGGGTAGAGCAAAATGAAAATTCTATCGGGGCAATCAGTAGACTAACTTCAGTTTCTGATATTGATACCACCATATCCTCGTTCGTCAACCAATTCCGAAATACTTACCTCTTAAACTTTCCGACAGAGTTGGCAATTGGCGATGATGGTGTTACACCACTAAACATACAGAGTATAATAAAAAACATAAAAGAATTTTATAAACTAAAAGGCACTGAAAAGGCCTTTGAGTTTTTATTCAGGATAATCTATAATAGTGTCGTTGGGTTTTATTATCCAGAAGAAGATATGCTACGAGCATCTGATGGTAGATGGAAAAATCCAGATGTTATAAAAACAACAGCATTCGGCGGCGATGATATCTTTAGTTTTGTTAATAAAAAATTAAGACAGAGAGATCCTTACAATAAAAAAATTACCGCATTCGCAACAGTGGATTCCGCAATACAGTACACGGTACGAGGTGCTTCGATTGCAGAACTTTCATTACGGGAAATTACAGGAACATTTGTTCCTGGTCGGCCAGCGTTTTGTAATGTTGGGGGAACGACTGGTGATGTTTATGAAAATACATTTGGCGTCTTATCTAGTGTCGATATAACAAGTCCCGGATTCAATTACAGGGTAGGCGATCCAATTATCTTGAATAGATACAGAACAGGAACTGATGATGTTCTAGTGTATCCACAACCCAATTTTGGGTGTGCGCCCTGCTGTGCATTTGGTATTTACGAACAGGACCCCTCGATACCCATTGGTGAGATTTACGGGGTTCCGGGTGCGGGAGCAGCAGGATACGTCTCTCAGGTGGGATTGCAAGGTGAGATCCTAGAAATACACATAACAGACGGCGGGGTATTTTATAACGAACCAGTTCCATTTAGCGTAAGAACCCAAACGGGAGACGGTTCTGCATATGGATATCTTATCCCCAAAGCAGTACACACAAAACCTGGCTACTATGATGGAAACAAAGGCAAGATTAGTTCAAACAAAGTTTTCCAAGATAATGATTATTATCAGGTACACTCTTACGTTTTGAAATCTGAGATAACTCTAAACAAGTATAAAGATGTGATAGAAAAATTAATCCATCCAGCAGGAATGAAAGTGTTCGGAGAAATATCTCTGATTAGAGTATTGGGTAGAAATTCAACTCAAGACTTAAACATAACTAAGATTCAAGAGTATCCGATTATTGGTCACTATACTCCGTACACTTCTGGAACAACATTGAACTTAAGGAACAATGGATATGTTGGAAACACGGGTACATGGATCGGTGCATCTGGAGATTTGTATCCGAGGGGGTATAATCCATTCGCAGCAACAGGTCCAGACGGATCTGTATTCAACGAGGGTGTTCATGGAATTACATTTGTTACCATGCCAGAAGGCGGAATAACAAGTCACGACCCATTAGAAAGACCGCTGGGTAGTAGCGGAGCAACACACGGATATGGAACTGCAATTGATGGTGGATATACTGCTGCGAAGAATCTCGGAATCACATATTTCTCAATTTACTTCCATCCAAATGTTCGAGGTATAACAACAATACCATCCGGAATTTCCTTTGATGGGATAACATTACACAACTTTGTACAGTTAGATGTCAACAATGTCGGACCAACTGGCGGAGATATATACTAGTATGGCAATAGAAAACTTTCAAAAACCCTTCGGTCGTCATTTTGCGACCTCATTGATCTCTGACTTTGATAAAACAAACGAAGATCAATATTACTTGTTCATTGGTAACGTAAATGAGTGGCCCAATGAATCAGTACCACCCGGTGTTACTGGATCGGTAGATGTACAAAACGATGCATTTAGGAATGCCATTGCAGCAAAACGGATAGACAAAAACAATGCGATTCATATTGTCCCGAGGAACAACTGGGTTTCTGGTTCGGTATATGATGCATATGACGACACTCTCTCTTTATACGAGTCTCCATCGGCCGGTATTACCGCAAACAACTTTTATGTTCTTGCTGATGAACAGAGAATTTACAAATGTATTGATAATAACAACGGTACAAAATCTACACTAAAACCAGAATTTCTCGGAACTGATATTACCCAAATTGGGGATGATGGTTACAAGTGGAAGTTCTTGGGTAAGGTTACGGAAGATCTAAGACCTTTCATGACAACTGATTTTATTCCAATTCGTATTGTCACTGACATCACAAACACAAACGACATCCACCAATACGAAACACAGAAAAAAGCAGTTCCCGGAGCAATAGAATATTTCAAACAGGAAATAAATGGTTCCGCAGTATATGCTGCCGGATTTTCTGAGGGTACACGAAAATCTTGTCAGCATGGGAACACTGGTGATTTAAATCGTGTGTACTTAGATAAAAATTCTTCCCCAAATGAAATTTCTTCATATTATGAAGGATATGCAGTTTACATTGTAGATGGTAGGGGATCAGAAGTAGGTCAGTATCGTAGAATTTCAAATTACATTTATAAAGACGGAACTGGAACTGCGAAATTTGATGGCGATCCATACATTGTTTTAGATCAACCTCTTGATTTTGAATTGTTTTCGGACGAAACTTTGGGTAACTTGGACTCCGAAAAACGACCTTCATCTTACATCATCATACCACACGCAGTGGTCACAGGTGATGGAACTGCATGTACGGTAAGAACTAAATTAGATACGGCGAACCAAGTTAGTGATATTGTTCCCATTACAAAAGGAAAAGACTATAGCGTTGCAATTGTTGATATCTTAACAACACCCACATCAGGAACTGCTGATTCGTGGAGACCTATAATTAGTCCGAAGAGAGGTCATGGTGGTAACATCGTGATAGATCTGGATGCGTCCAGAACAATGATTAACATGAAAATCGAACGTGATGAAAATGCATTCATCACAACAAAAAATGATATACGACAGTTTGGTATAGTAAAAAATCCTATTCTAAATGATGGAACCGAGAGAGTTGCTGGTAGTGAACTTGCTCGGGTTTCTGAAATCGTGTTGAGAAAACCAGAATTCGTAAACGGTAATTTTGATTATACCAATACAACAGGTACTTTCCTTGACGGTAAATATATCATAGGTACGGAAAGCAAAGCAACTGCCAAAATACGATCTTTCCATTCCAGAAATCCTGATTCTCTTGATATCCTCATTGAAAATTCAAATGGAGTTTTCAAAACACAAGACATTAACGACGACACAAAACGAATTGTGTTTGGAGTTACGAGTGGTAATTTGAGCGAATTTGTTGTTGGTGAGAAGGTATCACAATACACAGGAATAGGAACAGGTACTGCGGAAGGAATCGTTGCTGATTGGGATTCTGTTAGACAAGAACTGTTAGTAGAACCTACCATTGGATCATTCTCTGGTTCAACTCTTGCCGCAGAAGTTCAAGGAAATAGTAGTGGTGCATTCTTCCCAAATATCAAACGAGTTGAGGCCAAGGGCGGAGAACTCATAAAGACATTTGTACAAGGTTCAACCACGGATGCGATATCATTTCAAGACATTGCTGGAGAACAAGATATCGCTAGAATTGTGTCTATTGATGATAGAACCTCTAGCACTATTTTGAATAAACTATACAGAACCACAACAAATGTTATTGTTGAAGGTAAAACAGATTCAACAACCGCTACTGGATATAAGTTATCAGAAACTGCATTCTCTCCTGATGATATTATAGAACAGGGATCTAAAATCAATTCAACTTATGCAAAGGCAAGTGTAGTTGAATGGAAATATGAATCTGGTGCAACAGGTGAATTACTTCTGTCAGATGTAGTTGGAACCTTTAGAGGTGGAGTTGGAACAGACGGTTTTGGTCTTTCTGGTGGATCACCCAATGCTCCAAGTAACAAGTGGATTACTAGCGTGTCTGAACCAGAATTGAAACTATCATCTGGTGATGTATTATACATAGAGAATATAAAAGAAATAGATCGCAACATCGAACAAGCAGAAGACTTCAAGATTATTCTTGGTTTTTAAGGTGGACAAATAAATGGCATCATACGATCCGACATTACTGAACATAGATCCATACTACGACGACTATGACGAAGACAAGAAGTTTCTCCGAGTCCTGTTTAGACCTGGTTATGCAGTTCAGGCAAGAGAACTTACTCAACTCCAAAGCATCCTCCAGAACCAAGTTTCTAGAATGGGTGATCACATCTTCGAGGATGGTGCAAAGATCATCGGTGGTGATCAGTCCGTTCAGAACTGTTCTTATATTCGAGTTGTCAAAGGTGCTAGTCTGGATCAAATTGGTGGATATGATATCAGTCAGATTAAGACTGATGGAAGCACAACAGAAAATGTCAGTGCAAGAGTCGTCCATTATGAAAGAACCCCAACGTCTACCGTAGATAACTACGATCTTCTGTATGTAAACTTCCTCCAAGGAAATACATTTCAACCTGGCGGCACTTTTGGATCTACATTTGTTGGTGGAACTGGAGCAGGTGAAATAGCACCAGTTTCTAGCGACAGCACCGATGCAACCGTAGTTAACGGTGTGCAGGGAAGATGTAAAGTTATCACTACCAGTCCCGGTATTTTTTATACCGATGGATTCTTTGTAAAAACTGATAAACAATCGACTTCTATCTACGGATTTACTGGAGATGGAACCAGAGAATTTGTTGCTCCTAGCGGCAGCGTTGGTTTTAGTATTCGTAGAAGTGTTGCAACAGAAGGTAATGATGCTACTTTAAGGGATCCTGCCTCTGGATCATACAACTACAATGCACCCGGCGCAGATCGATATAAGATTGATCTCAATCTTGGATTTGTCACCGACATCTCAACTACCAAAAACTTTATAGAACTTGTTAGATTTGATATTGGTAAAGTAATTTTCAAGACTCTCTATACAGATTACGCAGAATTAGAGAAGACTCTTGCAAGACGAACATATGACGAATCAGGATCATACACGGTAAAACCATTCGAGATTGACTTACGAGAACATCTTAATAATGGAAGCAACCGTGGAGTTTATAGTTCAGATCGTGGTGGTGACTCCTCCAAACTTGTCTCTGTGTTACAACCAGGCAAGGCCTATCTTTATGGATATGAATACGAAACACAATCACCCCAGTTCTTGGATGTTAATAAGTCAAGATCTACTTCTACATCTTCTCTAACTAAGTTACCCGGTGCAAAATTAGGAAACTACTTTGTTGGAGTTGAAGTTGATATTAATGGAGCAGGACCAACTCCAGTTGGTTCTGGTACTGAATGGCAAGGCAACAGATCATTCTTCAGTACCCTTTTAGTTGAAGGTGACAATATAATAAAGTCATCAAGTCCTGTTCAACTTTGGGATGATGCTTTTCAATTAATTGGAACTGCTAGGGTTCATGCATTTAAGAGAGAAGACGATGCATTGAATCTTTCTGGTATGGACGCAGAGGATGTTTGGCCACGGCCTCATGACGGCAACGGTATTCTAGACACCAAATATGTTTATAGAATGTACGTCGAATCGTTTATACCCGGAGGTAGTTCGCAAGCGACACTCTCAACTGCAACATATATGACACCGGGTCTATTCCGTGAACCAGCGAATATTTTGAATAATGATTTTCCAACTCTCAAATTGATCCGGAACATTTCCGCAACAGACACCGATCAGACATTACGAGATATTAAAAACTCGGGATTGGTATTTGAAGTTCCACAAGGCAAAACAGTAAAATCAATCGATCAATTGAGATATGTTTACTCAAGATCCCAGATAATCACAACAGACACAAATAACGTAGCAACGTGGTCTCTTTCTATTACAACAGATCCCGATGGTGTGCATCAATTCTTCAATGAATCTGGTGATGAAATCATCACAAATAATGATGACTATATTCTCATGGCAAGGCCCGGAGATGGATTACCATATGAAATAGTAGATTACTATTATCAGGATGTTTCGAGTAGACCTGTTTATACCAGATCCTCAGACGGAAAAACTCTGACAATAAGCATCCCAACGGATGGTAACGAGGAAAACGAATACTTATTGATTGCTCCAATTGTTGCACAAGATAAGGGTGCTGCCGATGCAAACATCACTTCACCCACAATCAGAAGTAAAACATTCACAAACAATTTCCAAGAGTTTATTTCTACGGATTGTAGGAACGAAGGTACTGCTTTAGATCCAATTTGGTATGTCGAAATGAATAAATTTGATGTTAATAAAGTAACCCACATGAGTGGGGGTGAACCGTCCGACTTCCTGTTTGATGACGGGCAGAGAGAGACTCGTTATATCAACGGAAAATTGTATATCAAACCAGAGAAGTTTAGCACATACGTTACTCCGGATGAAACCAATCCATTTAATGGAGTATTGAATGCTCCAATCGGAGTAACATACGATTACTTCCAACACAGTGGAGCGGTTGGTCCGTTTACTGTAGAATCATATGCTGGCATTACTTATGGTGACATTCCTCTGTTTGCAAGTAATAGTTTAGGTAAAACAACTTCACTTGCATCATGTATCGATTTCCGACACAGTGGTCCTGTGAGTAACGAACTTGGTACTCATGTTATTCCAGAAGATAATCTGGTGAGTATAGAAGAATCACACACATTCTACCAAGCAAGAATTGATAAACTTGTAGCAAGACAGACCTTTGGTGATGATATTAACTTTGATATCATCGAAGGTGTACCTGATCTTTCACCAGTTGCACCCGCAGACAGACCTGATTCAATGACTCTATACACCATTGCCTTGCCGCCGTATACGCATAACGCATCAGATGTTGCAGTTAAGTATATCGAAAACAATCGATACACGATGGCGGATATTGGTAAGGTTGAGAAGAGAGTTGATGATCTAGAAATTTACACCAAACTATCCTTGATCGAAAATGAAATCGAAGCAATGGATATAGAAAAGAGTACGGAACCCGGTGTTATCGGAGAGAAGGTCGGGATCGTAGTGGATACATTCGCGGGACATGGACTTGGTGATGTTGCAGACAACAAATATGCTTGCTCCATCGACTACGAAAATTCTACTCTTAGACCTGGATTTGCAGAAACAAACCATGCTCTTGATACCGCAACATTAGTAATCGGCGATAATCTACAACAATCAAGTGATGGACTTATCCACTCAAAGATAACAGACACCCAATCGATTGTATCTCAACCTCTTAGTAACGGATTCATTTCTGTCAATCAGTTTGATTTGATTAACTGGATTGGTCGTTTAGAAATCGATCCACCATCAGATCAGTGGTTCTCCACAACAGTTCGTCCAGTCGTGAAGATTAATGACATAGGTTCGAATGATAACTGGAAGGTTAACAACTTTAATGATTCCAGAGGATTTGGAACTCAGTGGAATGAATGGTCTAGTATTTGGTCTGGTATTGAAAACATCGACGACAAACTACAGAATGTTGTCGGTGAGCGATTCCTAGAACAAGCGAGAAGAGTAAACTCTGACATATTCATTGCATCCCGAATCGAGAAGAATGTTTCTTCTGTATCAAACATCGCAAAGACTATAGATCAAAGAAAGTCTAGACTTAATATCAGACTGGGTAGTGTTCCTGATACATTAAAGAAACGAGTAAACGATAAGATCATCGATGTGAGTGTCGTGCCTTTTATTAGATCTTCAACACTGACGATCAAAGCAGAAAATCTAAAACCAAATTCAATTTTAGTCCCATTCTTTGATGGTGATGATGTGAGTCAATTCTGTACTCCTGATGGTGGTTCTCTCGGTAACACAATCCAAACTGATTCTTTCGGTAAAATTACCAATCTGAAGTTTGCCATTCCACCGAAGAAGTATCTGACTGGTGAGAAAGTCTTTAGACTCACTGACTCGTCAACAAATACCGCCGCAGATGCAGAGACTTCAGCAGAAGGAGTCTTCTATGCACAAGGTGTTCAGAATACAACGGATACCACATTCAGTGCTACTCGTCCAATTGTTCTTCGAAGACAAACAGTAACTAGTGAAAAGATCGTCCGTGACGTATACACTAGAGAAGACTCTCTGAACTTATCATTAGAAACACAATGGATCGATCCATTGTCACAGATCTTTACAGTGTCTCCGAATCTTTATTCGAATGGCGTTTTCTTAAATGATATAAATCTATACTTTTCTAGTAAGTCTGAAACCTTACCAGTAACAATACAGATTAGACCAACTGTCAGTGGTTATCCATCTGCTTCGTCGATCATTCCTTTCTCAGAAGTTACTCTCTATCCTAGTGAAGTTATAATTGGAAACGATGCTCCAAGTGCAACAAACTTCAAATTCACCTCACCAGTATATCTACAACCCGGAAACTATTCACTAAGTATAGTTTCCAATACAGATGACTATAAAGTTTATACAGGTAATATTGGTTTGGAAGATTCTCTGACTGGTAATATTATAACTAAACACCCAAATATGGGAAGTCTTTTCTTACCACAGAATACGAATGTCGCAGAGGAAAATACCTCAACTTCAATTATGTGTGAAATTAATCGATGCGTGTTTACTACTGCACCGGGAACTCTTCAAGTTGATTTGTCGGAACCTGGCGTGACTACTAACGTCAACCTCACAAAAATTATATCGAACGAATTAATTTTACCGAGTACATCAGTGGTTCATAAATTGACGTTTGGAACTTCATCCACTACATTCCAAGTACCACAAAACCAAAACTACTCGTTCTCAAGCAGTCAACTTATTCCTGCCACGGGTGGATCTCCCGAGCAACAAACGACACATACAATTGAGTTTTCCAATCCATCTTCTAGCACTATAACTCCTGTTGTTGATACCAAAAATCTTACTCTTATTACCGTGGAAAATATAATCAACAACGCCAGCGGTGGTGGATCATACACACAAGAAAATTATACAGACTCTGCGGTTGCTAGGTACTTGACTCGTTCAATCAAACTCCAAGAAAACGGAGATGATGTCCGAGTAATGTTAGATCTTAATCGACCAATTGGTACATCAGTTGAGGTATATTGTCGAACATTATCACCCACAACATACAAAGAAATTGCAGAAGAACCGTTCTATCAATTAGAACAAGTAAATGAAGTAACAGAAACAGACAATCCATTCGAGTTTGCAGAAACAAGTTTTAAATTATTAAAGTCAGTCGATTCTTTCTCAACCTTACAGGTTAAGATTCTCATGTTCTCTGGAGATACCTCGGTTGTACCACAAGTTAAAGATCTTCGAGTGGTGGCATTAGCATGATGGGGAAAACTGATAATAAAAATTATGAACGGGATTTGGAAACTGGTGCTTTAATTCTTGTTAATAAAACAAAATTGAATCGAGCATTGGAAACAAGAAGGCAGAAAAAAGACATACATAATCTAAGGCAAGAGGTAGATTATCTCAAAACTCTGCTTAGTGATTTAATCAAAGAGGAAAACTAATAAATGTCTACCGGACCACAGTTTAACACATACGAAATTACAGATGTTTCGTTGGGTGATACCTTCCAAGAGTGGAGAAGAATTACCAACGAAGATATCATCGACAAACTAAACAGACTAAAATTGTATACTGGAATTTCTGCTGATGGTATTTCTGTTGGTGTTGATGTCAATGGTGTTTTTGCAGTAGAACACTCTGGTTATGTTGAGAAGGGTGTTACGTTCGGTGGAGAGGTTACAATCCTTGGTCAAATGACCACGGTGCATTCAACCAATGTTACTGTTGCAGATTATAATCTAGTTCTTGGTGGAACGTATGAGAGTGGCGGAACTGGTTGTAGTGCAGACTCAGAAATTTTAACTGCCGGTGGTGGTGGTATTATCATTGCAAGAAGTGATGGTCCCAGTGCTGGATGGTTATGGAAACCACATCAAGTTGGTACATGTGGTCACACTGGTGCGTGGACAACAAACGAAAATATAGAATTTGGTGATGGTAAAGGCCTGGTTACAGGAACTGCTGGTAATCTTCATATTGGTGGTGGTGAATCATGCGAAGTCATGATCCTTGGATTCACTGCGTCACCCGGACATACTAACTCCGGTGGGATAACTAGAAATCATCGAAGTGTTTCTCTTCAGTATGACAATACGACACTAACAAATCCCGTCGATATTGCTGAAATTTCGGAAGATGGTTTTGCACACTTCTTCCACGGTATTAATAAGAAGAGAGTAATCACATCTTCTGCCCACGGTCTTTCCTTTGGAATGCCAGTGAGACCAACCGGAGATGGGTTTACTGCGGCATACGCTGCAAATAAAGCAGAAGCAGAAGCAGTTGGTATAGTTTCGGATGTGATCGACGACACGACATTTGATATCACGTTCCAAGGTGAAGTGAGAGGTAACTTCGATAAAATCATCGACAATGTTGCTGTCGGGTTTACCTTAGAAATTGGTAAAGCATACTTCCTCTCATCTGGTGCTACAGGAATGCTTTCTCAAAACCCACCAGTTGATTCTCAGGTTGGATTCGTAAGAAAACCAATGATGATTGGTATCACTGGAGATACAGGATTCGTCGTAAGTTATGTTGGTGGTGAAATTGCAGAGTCCATTGAGACTGGTGTGGTTGCACAAGGAAACCGACTTCTTGTTAATCAGGAAAATCACGGATTCACCGTTGGTGATGTGATGAAATTTGATACGGGTGTCACAAACTCAGCACAACCTTTTGGTACTTATCAAAAAGCACAAGCAAATAGTGAAATTGACGCTGAAACACAAGGAATTATTAGTGAGGTTGTGACTCCTGCTTCTGGATCTTCTGATGCATTTTATCTAACAAACTCAGGGTGGGTTGATCTTGTAGACGGTCCCCACACATATGAAGCGGGAAGAGTATATTTCTTGACCCCAAATACTGCTGCTGCATCGTCAAGCAGTCTTGGACTTGAGTATCCAAGAACTCTGGGTATGGTTAAGAAACCAATGTTCATTGCGACATCAAACACACGGGGTTTGGTTCTTTCATATGTTGGCAGAAGAATCACCACAAATACTGCACCACCGACTGGACCGGGTTCAGATGCAGAAGAGACCGGAACATTAACAGGTAAGACGTTCTTCCCAACCGAGGGACAAAAAGTAACTAAACTGATGTTCAAGCACGCAACACCAACTGTTCCCTTGCCATTCTTAGCATCAGGAACAAATCCGTCTCCGTATGATGATGCAATCTCGACATATGAAAAGTTCAGAATATTCTTTAGTCAATCAACAGAAACTTCTGATAATACCAGTCAACCAAATAATGTTGAGTATAATTATACAAACAACACAGGCGCCTGGACAAGCATCCATGACTACTTCACAAAGATAAAACCACCAACAAATGCCACGCATATGATGGTGAAGATTTACATAAAGCGAAGAGGTATTGGTAGGTTTGAAGAAGTTTATGCTGGTGTTCCAAATGCGAACTTCCCAATCAATTTTGAAACTACTGAAAATATCGCCA
>Ga0209634_1001173_pt1 | contig 19476 bp, 21 predicted proteins | sample LinPmetageLP40_FD_184043 | JGI IMG/M metagenome (GOLD analysis project Ga0209634, IMG submission 184043) | Marine viral communities from the Pacific Ocean - LP-40 (SPAdes) (version 2) | ecosystem: Environmental > Aquatic > Marine > Oceanic | place: Pacific Ocean | collected 2010-08-26 | reverse complement strand
TTGTTCACCAGAGATAAGAGACGACTTATAGGTAGCCGTTAGCTCAGATGAACATTGTTCCATCGAGAGTTTGGCAGGAAATACAATGTTCTCCGTACTATACCAAGTTGGGAGTTTGTGTTTGGCTTTCGTCCTGCCGTAAATTTGAATAACCAGCTCTTTTGCGGGAATCCCTGAAATGCTTTTGCCTTGTAGGAGCAATTGATTTACATCAGCTCGCTCATGTTCTGATATGTATTGTTGGACTTCTGGCTGCAGTAGTTTTTCTAGCACACCACCAAGTGATTTTTGATGAGGTGTTCTGCAATTTGAACGGCATTTGTCGCAGCACCCTTTCGGAGATTGTCGGAGACTACCCACATGTTGAGGGTGTTGTCTTGAGACTCGTCTCTGCGCAGTCTTCCAACAAATACTTCATCTTTGTTGTGCGCATTTAGCGGCATAGGATAGATGTTGTTGTTGACATCATCCTCTACGACTACGCCAGCAGTGTTTTGCAATATTTCTTTGATTTCGCTCAAATCGAAATCTTGATGAAATTCTACATTCAATGACTCAGAATGTCCGCCAATAACGGGTAATCTTACTGCTGTTGCCGTTATGTTCAATGAATCGTCTCCTAAAATCTTTTTGGTCTCGTGCACCATTTTCATCTCTTCTTTGGTATATCCATTGTCCATGAACACGTCAATATGCGGCAGCACATTCATGTCTATGGTATGCGGATAGACCTTGTTACTGTGGTCTCCCTTGCGTTCATTGTATAGCTGATCTATTGCTGCTTTTCCAGTGCCACTGACCGATTGATAGGTGGAAATCACCAATCGCTTGATTTGATACTTCTTGTGCAATGGCGCAAGTGCCATCACCAATTGAATAGTAGAACAGTTCGGATTGGCTATTATTTTGTCCTCAGCTGTAATCTCATTTGCATTGATTTCAGGCACGATCAGCTTATTCGCTGGATTCATGCGCCAGGCAGAAGAATTGTCAATGACAAAAGTACCAACTTTCGCAAAAACGGGTGCCCACTGCAATGAAGTGTCGCCTCCTGCGGAGAATATCGCAATGTCAGGCGCCTGATTGACGGCATCCTTCATCGAGGTGATCGTATATGATTTGCCATCAAATTCGACTTCTTTACCGACAGATCGCTCTGAGGCGACTAATATCAATGTCGAGTATTCAACTCCTCTTTCTTTGATGAGCTTCATGACTGTCTTGCCAACGAGTCCGGTAGCTCCTACTATTACGATTTTCATAAACAAATTTTTTCTCAAGGCAAAAATACGTATTTTGAATAAAAACAAGCTGCCCTGTCCCGTGAAAAGAATACTGGTCGTTTATATGCTCCTGACACATGTCCACCTTTTTGGACAGTTTACCGATGATTTTTCGGATGGTGATTTCACTAATAACCCTGTTTGGAGCGGAGATGTCGGGTTCTTTGTCATCCAAAATGACACCCTGCGAAGCAATGGACCCAACGCATCTGATGTGCTGTCGCTTTCTACTCCTAGCACAGCAATAAGCATGGCAACATGGGAGTTTTTGGTGAAACTCGATTTTGCGCCATCTAACTCAAATCAAGTAAAAGTATATCTTGTGTCTGACCAGTCTGACTTGGAGGGAGATTTGAATGGCTACTTTATAGAAATCGGTCAGGCATCAGATGATGTGATCAAGCTGAGAAGACAGAGTGGTGGCAGCAGTACAACTTTATTTACAGGGAGCACTCTATTTACTGAGGATGTATTGGTAAGAATTCGCGTGATCAGAGATGATTTGGGCAATTGGGAAGTGTTCAGTGACCCTACGGGCAACAGTAATTTTTCATCCGAAGGAGCTACTTTCCAAGACGACACATTTACTGCCAGCAGTTTTTTTGGCTTGGTCTGCAAGCACTCAAGCACTAGAAAAGATGGGTTTTATTTTGACGATTTTCTTGTATCAGTTGCACCAGATACGCAACCACCCTCATTGAATACCATTCAGGTGATGTCATTTAATCAAATAGACCTGCAATTTGATGAGGCACTGGATCCAACTTCTGCAGAATCTATAAATAATTATGCTGTAGATGGAGGGATAGACCAGCCCGCTTCGGCAAGCTTAGATGTATCTGATAATAGCCTGGTTCATTTGACCTTTCTAAATTCTTTTGCCAATAATACTGCATATGAAATCACGGTGAACCAGATAGAAGATCTAAATGGGAACATAAGCTCCACTGAGGTGAGCGCATTTAATGTACTTATTCCAGAAGCGGCTGTTTTTCGCGATATTGTTGTCAATGAGATTATGGCTGACAATGCGCCAGCCGTTGGTCTGCCTGAAGCGGATTATGTCGAAGTTTACAATAGGTCTAACAAATATATAGACCTCTCCAATTTTGCATTGAGTGGTTCGGTAATCAGTGCAACCACTTATATCATTGCTCCCGAAGACTATATCATTCTGTGTGCAAATAGCAGCGTGAGTTTACTCGAACCGTTTGGCGAGGTCATTGGTGTATCTTCATGGAATGCTCTCAATCAGGAGGACGAAACAATTACCCTCTTACAAATAGACAATTCACTAGTGATAGATGAGTTGACCTATAACAAAAGCTGGTACAATGATCCCAACAAAGAAGATGGTGGTTGGTCGCTGGAATTGATCAACCCAGATCACTTATGCAGTGGTGATGATAATTGGACAGCGAGTGAAGATGCACTTGGAGGCACTCCTGGGGTCGTAAACACGGTCTTTGACAATACCCCAGACCTGACAGGCCCACAACTTCTTTCAGCAATTGTCTTGTCAGGTGATCAACTTCAACTCAACTTTGATGAACAACTTGACACTGCTTCTTTTCAATCTTCGGTTTTCACTCTTGATCCTTTAGTCGCAGTCAACCAGATAATTTTGGAAGATGACTTATTTACCGTAACAATGACTTTTTCAGAATTATTGCAGACATCTACAAGCTATACAGTGACCGTTAGTTTGCTGAGGGACTGCAGCGGAAATGTAATAGACTCCGATCAGAATGAAACGTTTTTATTAACGAGTATTGCCAGCCATAAGGACATTCTTATCAGTGAAATCATGGCTGATCCTTCGCCAGTAGTAGGTCTCCCCGATGCCGAATATGTGGAGTTGCTCAATAACAGCAATTCTTTCTTTGACTTAAAGGATTATACCTTGAATGATGAAAGCCTCTCATCAAATTATATTTTAGCGCCAGGCGAGTATGCGGTTTTAGTCCGCGAGGAGGATGCTGCTTTTTTCTCCTCTGTCGAAAATGTGATCGGAATGCAGAGCTGGGATGCGCTGACCAACTCAGGGGAGGATGTCATTCTCAAAACAACTGATAGCGAGATAATAGATAGTGTCGCTTATGACGACAGTTGGTACAATAGCATTGACAAGAATGAGGGCGGCTGGTCGCTGGAATTGATCGATCCTAACAACTCCTGTGGAGAAGAGCTCAATTGGTCATCAAGCATAGATGACCTGGGAGGGACACCTGGATCTCAAAATTCCATTTTTGGTGATAAACCTGATTTGACCGGGCCAAAATTACTTTCAGTATTTGCAATCACTCAAGATTCATTGATCTTGACATTTGATGAGAAGTTGGACACTACAAATTTCGATCTGGTACAATATTCATTTGACCCAATGTTGGCTATTGATCATTCGGTCTTGACTGAAGACTTTAGAGAAATTATACTTGTGTTTTCAAGCCCAATAGAGCCTGCTGTATCCTACCAAATTACAGTGCGGTTATTGAAAGACTGTGCTGGAAATGTGATTGGTGAGGAGAATTCGAAAACCTTTGCACTATCTGAACCAGCTCAGGAAGGAGACCTGTTGATCAATGAGCTGCTTTATAATCCGATTACTTCTGGAGGTGACTTTGTGGAAATATATAATCACTCGTCAAAATACATCAATTTGAAAGGGTGGATGATTGCCAACGGCAGTGCTGAAATGCCAGCAAATGTCAAGGTGATAACATCAGATCATTTATTGATTGCTCCACAACAATATCTCATTTTGACAGAAGAATCAGACGTAGTAGCTGCTGACTACCCGAGAGGTATCATGGAAAATTTCTTCCAGGTTTCCAGCCTTCCATCTTTCCCAAATGATAGACAAGGTGTTGTTCTACTCAATGCGGATACATTGGTGTATGATTATTTTCAATATGAAAGTGATATGCAAAACGATCTACTCGATGATGACAAAGGAGTATCCCTAGAGCGTATCTCGTTTGATGATCCGACCAATGATCAAGACAATTGGCACTCGGCAGCTAGGAGTGTAGGCTTCGCTACGCCAGGGTATGAGAATTCACAAGTGCTCAATACACGAAGAAGTAGTACTGAGAATGTGGTAGTTTCTCCTGAAGTATTTCTGCCCAATCAGTCAGGACAAGCAGATTTCACTACAATTAATTATGCTTTTGATCAAGCTGGGTTCGTAGCCAATGTCTCCATTGTAGATGCGTTTGGCAGACCAGTTCGTATGCTAGCACAGAATGAGCTGCTAGCCACAGCGGGTTTTTTCCAATGGGATGGAATCATGAGCAATGGAAGAAAAGCGAGATCAGGAATTTATATAGTGCTGTTCGAAGTATTCGATTTGTCAGGAAATCAACAATTTCATAAAAAAAGGGTGGTTATAGCACCAGAATTGTAGCACCAAAGATAAAATATAGTTATATTTATGTAGCTTTTATTACAACCACTGTGCTATGAATTGTGTTATTGACTCGTTGATCAACCATCAACTAAAAAAAGGACGAAAAATTGACGTCCTGAAAAGGTATTTGCGAATGCGTTATCGCATCAAAATTGATGAATTGGCACTGACCAAAAGAGCGAATGATGCAAGCGGTGCACTTGCTACAGCTTAAGTTCCCTATTGAGTAGGTTGTCAGTTTACTTCTGAGATTTAGGAATAATAAATCTAAAAAATGTGTTTTGTCCTGGCGAAGATTCTACCCAGACATCTCCGCCATTGTGTGTCAGAATTCTCTTTACAATGGCGAGACCTATTCCGCTCCCCTCTATCTCATCTCTTCCATGCATTTTTTGGAACATTTGGAATATCTTGAGCTTGAATTTGTCATGAATGCCCATTCCGTTGTCTTCCACGAAAAAATGATCATAAGCATCATCTTCATCATAACCAATATTAATTATCGGTTGAGCGCTGTCATTGTATTTGACAGCATTGCTGATGAGGTTGGAGAAAATTTCGTATAAGTAGGTTTCGTTGAAATTTAACATGATGTCATCTCGCATCAAAACACCTATCTTGATGTGATCAGAAATATCGATATCCTTGATCACCTGTTCTACAAGGTTCTTTACCATCACCGAAGAACTCGTTTCAATGCCTTGCTGTATTTTGGAATACTCCAAAATTCCGTTGATCAAGCCATCCAGTCTCAACACACGGCCCTGCAATAACTCAAGGTTGTCACTTACAGCAGCTTTTGATTCCTCACTCATGTCTTCTTTTATGAAGTGCAACAATGAAGACATACCTCTTAATGGAGCTTTGAGATCATGCGACACAACGTAGGCGAAACTTTGCAAATCTTTATTGACTTTAATTAACTCTTTCTCTACTTGTTTTCTATGGACAATCTCCTTGTTGGCACTATCAAATTTCTCTTTGACTTCAGTATTTGCTTCTTTGAGTAGTTTTTTGCTATCGCTTAGTTCTTTTGCATTTCCATAAAACCCATAGGAGATTACCGAGATGTACACCAGCATAAATGAACAACACAGTAGAGCTGTGGTTAAACTGGATTCTGGATCGAAATGAAAGCCCCAAATGAGCCCTCCCAGTACCACTCCAATGATAGCAAAGGGAAATACCTTCAGCACCATTCGGCTTCCACCTGTTATGATATAATTGGCAAAACCGGCCACTGCAATGATCAAAGTAGGCCACAAGCTAAAAGAGAGAAAACTTATCCAGAGACCACCTACAAATGTCTCAATCGTGAAGTTGATCTGAACTGCCAGTCGAGGGTTACTGTTCTTCAACCCAATGTATCTTGCGATATGCGGCCAAAATAGCGAATAAACAATGATGGATATTGATAGACCGATTGTCAGTCGATCATAAAAATTGGAAAAGAGGATAAGTCCAACCAAAAAATAGCCGATGACTCTTGGTAGGTAATTTAGATAGATCAGTCTATGCGACTTTCTCCTTGCCTGATCGTTTTGTGTCAACTAATCAATAATTTATTCTAAGCAGTAAACATAATAATTATAAAACTAAGTATCTTCTATTTCAATAGATTGGACAAATATGAACTCAATGAATAGTATTGTAAATACTCAGCATAAAGTTTTTTTTTAAAGTTAGTCCGTTTATTTTTGCCACATTAAATCACTTTAAAATTCAGACAAATGGGAGCGGAAGGAAAAACTAGATATTCTGATGAAGAACTGAGAGAGTTTGAAGAACTCATTTTGGATAAGTTGGACAAAGCTAAAAGCGAGCTTGGAACGTTAAAAAATAGCTTGAGCAGAAGCAATAGCTCAGGAACTGATAGTACAGCGAGCAGTGCAAAGGTGCTGGAAGATGGGGCAGATACAGCCGAAAAAGAAGCGATCAGCCAGTTGGCAGCACGTCAGCAGAAATTCATTAGCAATCTGGAAAACGCACTAGTTAGAATCAAAAACGGCACCTACGGAATTTGTAAGGACACTGGGAAACTAATTTCTAAAGAACGTTTGAAAGCGGTGCCTCATACTACGCAGTCGATCGAAGCAAAACTCAATCAAAAGGGATAAACTGGATTTTCTTAAGAGCCATATTGAGGCGTTGATATTCTGTTCGAGTTCTCCAATCAAGTTGGCGGAGATCAGAACGTGCCTGACAGAGATGTTCGAAGCCGATGTTCCTGAAAAGGATGTACTAGCCGCTATTGAAAAACTTTCAAGTCAATACCAATCGGGGGAATATGCCTTTGAGGTAAATCATGTAGGTGGTGGCTATCAGTTTATGACCAAGCCCGCTTATCAGGCAAGTATAAGTATCCTTCTCAAGCAACAATCGAAAAAGCGATTGTCCAATTCGGCTATGGAAACCCTTTCCATTATTGCCTACAAACAACCAGTCACCAAAGGTGAAATGGAACAAATCAGAGGAGTCAATTGTGACTACTCCGTTCAAAAACTACTTGAAAAAGGTCTGATTGAACTTAAGGGCAAGTCTGAAAGCATTGGCAGGCCTTTGCTTTATGGTACTTCTGAACAGTTCATGGAGTACTTTGGCATCAATGAGATCAATGAGCTTCCCACGCTCAAAGACTTCAGCACTGAAGAGAATGTCATTGGGGAGGAAGAATCTTCTGCCGAATAATATTCCTATCTTTGTCTTTCACTTAGCCCTGCCAGACCTACAAAGCTTAGCGTAGGCGGTTAGAAATATAGCATACTCATGGAAAAAAATCGCCCATTTAAGAAATTCGAACGCCCAGCGAAAGTTGAAAAGCCAACTGAACCTGAGCAGCCAATAAGATCAAAAAAACCTGTTTCTCCAATCAAGAAGCACCATGCTGTACAAGACAAACCAATCGAGATCGTTCCCATGCGGCTCAATAAGTACATTTCTAATTCAGGTGTTTGTTCGCGTAGAGATGCCGATAAGCTCATAGAAGCAGGAGAAGTGACTGTGAATGACAAAGTGATCACTGAGATGGGCCACAAGGTGGGCGCTGGTGATGTGGTAAAGCACAATGGCAAATTGCTCAATCCTGAGAAACTAATGTATGTCTTGCTCAACAAGCCAAAGGATTTCCTAACGACTATGGAAGACCCCCAAGGTAGAAAAACGGTAATGAGCCTCATCAAAAATGCCAGTAAAGAGCGTGTGTATCCAGTGGGTCGGTTGGATAGAAATACCACTGGTCTTTTGCTATTTACCAATGATGGAGATCTGGCTAAGAAGCTATCTCATCCGTCTCATAAAGTACGTAAACTCTATCAGGCAGAGCTAGACAAGCCTATCACAGAAGCCCATTTCAATGACATCGTCAACGGACTGAAGCTTGAAGATGGAGTTGCCAATGTCAATGACCTGGCAATAGTCGCTGGAGACAAAAAAGTGATTGGAATAGATATTCACATAGGGAAGAATAGAATTGTAAGGAGAATATTTGAGCATCTGGGTTATGACGTAGTTAAGCTGGACCGCGTCACCTATGCAGGGCTAACCAAGAAAGATCTGGGTCGTGGCAAATGGAGACTGCTGACGGAAAAAGAAGTGATCAAACTGAAACACATGAACTAATGCGCAGAGCCTTAATTCTGTTTATGACTCTATCTTTTGCATGTTCTGCTCAAGAAACCAAAGCATATGCAGACGTTATTTCAGTAGAAGTATCAGGGGTTGATAACAATTATACTTTCAGTGTCGGTATTACCAGTCCTGATACTGGTTGTGAGCAATATGCCAACTGGTGGGAAGTCATCAGTGAGGATGGTCAATTGATCTATCGAAGAATACTAGGACACAGCCACGTTGCAGAGCAACCTTTTGTGCGATTGGGGGGTAAAGTGAAGATTGATAAACAACAAGTGGTAATCATACGAGCCCATATGAATACCTCAGGTTATGGAGGCATGGGTGTACGACAATTTGCATATTAGTTTAAGTTGATCAACTTGATAACCTGATCCCAGTTGTTTTTTTGTTTGCTAGTCTCAGGTTGACTACTTGTTGAGCTCCTTTGATCGCCCACCTTTGACCCGACCGTTTCATTCTACAGTGAACAACATGTCTGTGTGCCGCTTCCATAGGTTCTGAGCCAATCAATAGTGCTTCCTCTTTATACTTTTTATGGTTCTACCACGAATTTGATGGAGATCGCATTAGAAGGGCGGAAGATTCAGCGTTTATATTCTCAGAAAAAATTGGGTGCCTCATTTCAATACAAAAAACCAAAAAGCCATAGCGGAATTTTATTTTCGTATCCAAACTCAATATCATCAGCGGCTATAAAACTATTATGCACTTTCTTTATCTGCTTTGTATTCTTGTTCTTCCCGCCAATTTCAAAAGTCAAAAGACGGTTTACCAAAAAATCACCTTTTTCTGCATATTCTACTGAGTGGATAGCTGATAATTGGTTGACAAAGAACGTTTCCCTCACTGTGCCAATATTTATGACATTAGACAGCATATAGGATAGGTTGGTATTGTCGAGCAATATTTTATCTGGTTTTTGCAATGCAGTAATTCCCTTAGCATTTTTATAAATATGTTTTGAAGACCTGCATCACCCAAATATTGTATATAAAGCAATAATGTTTTACGGTTAATACCAATTCGCTCACTCAACTTGCTCATATTGGGCACAAATGGAACTGTTTTTGCTAATATCCATAAAATCTGTTTGAGTTTTTTGATATATGAAAGGTCTAGCCGCTTCAACAACGGTAGTTCAATTTCCAAAATCATATTTACTACTTCATCTAGTTTATGGTCAAAAAGTGATTCAGACTCCATGAAAAACGGATAATATCCGTTTTTTAAATACTCTTGAAAGTACTGCAAAGGCTTTGTTTGTCTTACAATTTCTTGCGAAATAGGGATGTGGTTTTCAATAATCTGCGCTAGTGTACAGGGGCTAAATTTTTGGTGATATTTCAATTCTAAATACTCCCTAAACGAAAGACCTTTCAAATAAAAGACTACTCCCTTCGGCTGAGATCAGCTCTTGCATTTAAGATTTCAAGCATAGAAGAGTCTGTGAAAATCACTTTTAATGCAGGAAAGTCATCGTAAATATTTTTTAATTCTTGTGCCCAATTTGGGTATTTATGAATTTCATCGAGCAACAATAACTCTCCGCCTCGTTTGTAAAACATTTCTGCCAGGTCGATGAGTTTGTTGTCAGAAAACCAAAATCATCAAGGCTCACATATAGCTGTTGACCCGGCCCTCTACCGTTGAGCTTTGCATACTGTAGCAACAAAGTGGTTTTCCCCACTCCTCGCTGACCTTTAATTCCAATTAACGGTGAATCTTGGTCAAGTAGATTGAAAGCACTTCGCACAAAAGTGGTGGTGATACTTGCTAATTTTGATTGAAATTTTTCAAATAATCTTTCCATCAGTGATTAATAATAAACGAATATATGCTTTTTTGTTTACTAGGATATACAATCAGGCGCATATTTGTTCGCTTAAATACACATAAATGAGAGGCCTTAAATAGATGTACACATATATTACTGAGTATGTGCGACCCTTGTCTAGGGGAATATAAGGAGGGTGGTTTTATGGTATTACCACATGTTTAATGAAGTGACAGATTAAGTAAGTTAATCTTTGCTCGTGTTTCCCATATTGATCATTAGTTAATTTAGGAATCGGTTGATTAAGGTTTTTCCATTGACAAACTACCTTTAAACCACCGCTAGCTAGCCCCATTGTTCAATGAAATAACCTTAGTGTCTCTAAGAAAATCCTTGCGACCTTAGCGATTCCATTGCGCTCTTTGCGGTTAAATACATCTTTGTTACTGTTGAACATATAGCTGTATGAAACGAGAAAGATAGATAAAAATGAAAATCACTAAAATATCAGTAGAACCATTATTATCGAGTATCAGCGGATTCTATCAGGCTGTAAAGCAAGCTCACTGCATACAATGGTAGGTTAATAAGTTTTCCATTAATTCTGAAATCGGTCATGGAGGTTTTTATCGAAACTGAAGGATTAAATTTCTCCTGAAACACCTTGAGGCTTTTTGCCTGAAGATTTTCCTCCGCTTTCACTTCCACCGGAACTACCTTTCCTTCCAGTTGAATAATAAAATCTACTTCTGCCTGGGCATTTTGAGGAGACCAATAATATATTCCATCGATATTTTCAAGAAGAAGTTGTTGCAATACATACTGCTCTGTTAATGCTCCATTAAATTCCGTAAACATTTCATTGCCCAGCAAAATGGTTCGGGCATCAAGACCAGCCATGGCACCTAACAATCCCACATCTAGCAAATACAATTTAAACGACTTCAAATCCTGATAGGCTTTTAGTGGCATTGCTGCCTTACTGGTATTGTACACTTTATGAATCAGCCCACAATCGACCAACCAGTTGATCGCCTGCTCGTATTCCTTTGCACGTGCTCCTTTGCGAATAAGTCCGTAAATAAATTTTTTATTTTCTTTTCCCAATTGTACAGGGATAGCATTCCACAACATTCGAATGCGTGGCACCACGGCATTTGGCGCATGTTTGGAAAAATCCTGCTCATATGCATTCAATAGGTTTCGTTGTATTTCACGAATGTTTTTAAAATCTGGTTCTTTGATGAATGCCTTTACTACTTCAGGCATTCCGCCCACAAAGTAATACTGCTTCAGCCGCTCTATCAATTTAGCCTTGAAAAGCGTGACGGTCTGCCAATCGGACTGTGCTATCAACTGTACAAGTGATTGGTCACCTGTGGCTTCCAAGAATTCCATAAAGGTAAGTGGGTACAAATCTAGAAAATCTATTTTGCCTACTGGGAATGAAGTTTTATTGCCTATGGCCACACCTAGCAGTGAGCCTGCTGCCATCACATGGTATTTGGGTGCATTTTCATATAAGTATTTTAAAGCTGTCAGACCACCCTCGGCCTCCTGAATTTCATCAAGAACGATCAATGTATCACCAACAGAGGGCATGAATCCCACCTCTATGGAAATAGCTGTCAAAATGCGCTGAACATTAAAGTCGGTAACAAAAAGGTTTCTTAGGTGAGGGCTACTTTCGAAATTGAGATAGGCACACTGCGGGTATTCCTGACGTGCAAATTCTTTCATCAGCCAGGTTTTCCCTACTTGTCGAGCCCCTCTAATGACAAGGGGTTTTCGGCCATTTTTATTTTTCCACTGAATCAGATTGGCTAGTGCTATTCGTTTCATAAAGCAAATATATACACTTATACGTACAATATAATGATAAAAATAACATTTTTACGTACGTCTTTTTGTTAAAATCTACACTTTACAATAATAACCTAACAAAAAAGCCATGAGCTCAGTACAAAAATATGCGCCCAAGATTCTGGAAAATTGTCGAGTTTGTTCGACAGCATTGCGTTCTTTTTTCAGGAATACCAATGTCGTTTGGTTATGGATTTAGCTGATTACCACTGTCATTCTGAAATGAATTCAGAATGACCTTAACTAAACGGCATTGGGGGTAACCCCTTATAATTAGGGGCACAAATCGAGGTGACAATATTTTGTAAGCATTTGATTTTTAAGTTTTTACAAAATAACGTCATCGGTAGTGACATCTGAGTGGAGTTGGAATAGAATCAATCGTTTTGGCAGCATACTTTTGCTAAATTTTTTACCATGAAAAACGCAACTGAAGCTATCGATTTTCATGGATTGAATTAGTTAATCACCATACATATTCATACATTACCATGAAAAACGTAACTAAAACTATCGATTTTCATGGTTTCTAGAATAAATTTTACACGTCAGCTCAAAGAATACCTGGACATATTTCCTGCCGTAGGAATACTTGGTTCAAGGCAAGTAGGTAAAACCACTTTGGTTAAATCATTAACAAATTCTAGGAAAGATTCTATATATCTTGATCTTGAAAAAGCTTCTGATCGAGCGAAATTAACGGACATGGAATTGTTTCTAGAAGCTAATGCGCAACACCTCATTATTCTTGATGAAATCCAGTTTATGCCTGAAGTATTTGCTGCTCTTAGAAGTATTATTGATGAAAACAGGAAAACAGGCAGGTTTATTTTGTTGGGATCTGCTTCTCCTGAATTAATACGTAAAAGTGCAGATTCATTGGCAGGACGAATTGGTTATTTGGAACTGGCACCATTCACAATAGATGAAATCAATGTAGGTGAAACACTTCAACATTGGAATAGAGGAGGATATCCTCTATCCTTTTTGTCAAAATCAGATAAGGCTAGTATGATTTGGCGCCAAAGTTTTATCCAATCCTACATAGAAAGAGATTTGGGATTGCTAGGTCTAAATGCCGATCCTCGACTTATTGAGCGATTTTGGAAAATGCTAGCCCATTATCACGGAAATACTTGGAATGCAGATAATTTTGGAAGGGCACTAGGTGTGACGCGTCCAACAGTGAACAGGTACCTGGATTTCATGGAGGGAGCTTTTATGTTAAGAATTCTAAGACCTTATTTGGCCAATGTGAAAAAGCGTCTTACTAAGGCACCAAAAGTATATATTAGAGATAGTGGATTATTGCATGCTTTGACTGATATAAGCACGTTCGATGATCTCCAACATAATATATTGATTGGGGCATCATGGGAAGGTTATGTGATTGATCAAATTATCAATGTTTTTGGTGATAAGTTTAACTACTACTATTATCGAACACATCAAGGTGCTGAATGCGATTTGGTTCTTGAAAAATCTGGTATGGTAAAAGCAATTGTAGAGATTAAAAACACCTCAGCTCCTCAGATAAGTAAAGGATTCACCATTTCTATGTCCGACACCAAAGCTGAAAAAGGATACATCATTGCCAGAATATCAAAAGGGTTTCCCATGAAAGAAAAAATACAAGCGGTTAATCTTAGAGAGTTTATAACTGAAGAATTTTAAGCCTGTATTATGCAATAGAAAATCTATCGATTACGATGCCCATACTTGAGTGCCAATGCAGTGCCTCCAATGAACCTTTCTCTTAGTCTCCTTTGGATGATTGAGCAGAGTTTAGGACAATAGGGTCACAATAAAATCATGTAGTTCCATTATTTCAAATAATCACTTATTTTCACTCTGATTAGTGCTTTCACCATATCCCATGTTTGATTTTTTAAGCTCATGGGGTTTTCGCTTTCCTCAGCTTCCTCGAAGTAGCAAAGGGCTTGTGGAATAGAAATTAATAGCATTTGATTCGGGTATTTTTTTGTATGAAACCCGATAATTTCGGCCAAAGAATAATGATGCAGCAATTCATACATGTCCCAAAAGTCTTTTTTGCTTGCGCTGCCTAATATTGCATTTATTTTCATCGACTAGCTGCAATTTGTACACACACTATTCCCAGAAAGTTAGTTCACATATCGATTTTTAGCATTTGTAGTGGGAAGTATTTCGTTCGCAGGTATGGAAGTGACTATACCGTTGCGAGAAACGATAAGCGGGCTGTTATTCTTCTTTTTGAATTCAGCCATTTTCCTATATGCTTCCTTAAGTCCTTGGCTCACTTTTTCTTCAAGTTCGCGTAGTTGTTCCTTAATTTCCATTGTATTTTTTGTTTAAATAGGACCATTTATTTTCGCTTCTAATTATTATCTCAGAGCCTGAACCTTCAGCAATGAATTCGAAGTTTTCAGTTGAATTGTCGACTATGATCCACTTGCTCACAATTGTTTGATAAATGTTGAAAAAATTGACTAAACCATTCGAATACCTCCTTTTAATCACTTCAGTGGGGATGTTATGCCCACCTTCATGAACTCTTGTTTGCACCCTATCAATAGCCAATTCAATAGAATCAAGTGCTAAAAAAAGTAGGGTTATGTCGTACCCTTGTTTCTTAGTTTTTTTTATAAATCCTTGGTATGATTTGGTTGAAAGTGTGGTTTCGAATGCAAATGATTCTCCCTGGCTTGCCAGTTCTTTTATTCGTTGTAGCATCAATCTACCTGCCCTAAAGTTAGCCTTTTCGGGTTTTAAAGGAGAGATGCCTTTTGCAATTTCATCTGCATTGATGAATTCATCACAGTCAAATATTTCAGGAAGAATAGTATAAGAGAGTGTTGTTTTCCCAGCTCCGTTGGGTCCTGCTATGATATACATTCTTTTCACTATACAAATATAGCTTTTATCAGACCAGTTGCTAATAATACGATTTTCTACATTTCAGCAATATCTTCCGTACTAGATAACCTTATTGCTTCTAGGGTTTCCATTGGAGTCACAAGCGGATGTTTGAGTGCCAATGCAGTGCCTCCAACTAGACCAAAATTCTCAAGTTTCGGTAAACTTTGAAGTCTTTTTAATATGGATAAAGTGTTGGGTTCGATTGTTTTAATAAATAGCATCTAAAGGCACTTATTGGTTCGTCTATTATAGCACTTATCAGATGAAGTCGATGGTCAGCTATGAATTTAGTATTCAACAATGTTTGCTTTATTTTGTCGTCTCCGTAGTATCTTCTGCACTGTCTGATATCTTCTACATCACCTCTATTAAATACTCTTTCAATAACAAAAGCGGCTTTCTCGTCATAAAAAAGATGTTCAAAATCTACATCCCAGAAGATTCGTTTGTTAAAAATTGGACTTTTTATACGCTCAGGCATTATATAAAGGTAGAATATTTTTGATCAAAATGTGATAAAAATAAATCGGGACAGGGAAACTGTTGAGGTGAAAATTTCTCCCTGCCTTGTGCCTCCGCTAAAGCTTCAGCGACACGCGGTTGTCGGACAGACAGGCAGGCTACGAAATGAACTTATTAGGGTGGACACACACATAGAAATCATCCCGCCTGCCCATCACCAAGGTTCGTGTCCTCACGAACATTATTCTTTGTTTCGTGAGGACACGAACCAAGGCTGTGGAATTTCATGATTAATCGGGTAAATTTATCTTTACTCTTAAACAATCCAATCTATATAATTTTCTTGGTTGATCACTTGGTAAGTAGCTTCTGGATATGCCCTAGTCCATGCGGCTGGAGCTTTCGTTTTTTTCTTTGATGACCACTTAAACTCTGCCCCATGAAGCTCCCCTGCTCCTTCTTCTACCCAGTCGAGTTCTTGTTGATCATAAGTGCGCCAAAAATAATGGTTGACATGTCTCATCTGATAAGAATTCTTTTTCAGTCGTTCTGATATTAAGTAGTTTTCCCAAAGAGCTCCTACATCTTGACGGAAAGGTATAGTGTTGAAATTCCGAATGATAGCATTGCGAATACCATTGTCATAAAAGTACCACTTGCTCATTTTGGTGACTTCTTTACGTAAGTTGGCACTATACCCGCGTACGTTATGTATGATAAATACCTTGGATAGTAAGTCAAGATATGTTTCTACTGTATTTCTAGAAATACCGGCAAGATTTTTTGCTAGTTCATCAACATTGACTTCATTACCTACTTGAAAGGCAATAAGTCGTAGTAAGTCCATTAATTTATTAGACTTTTTTATGCCTTCATACTCCAATACATCTTTGAGGAGATAGTCATTGACCATTCCATATAAGTACTCTTCTTTTGCTTTGAGACTAGAAAGGTGTTCAAGTTCGGGGTAGCTACCATATATCAATCTCTCGGGTAATTTCTCGTTAGTGACTAAATAATTTTCGTAAGGAGCAAGCTCCATTTGGCCAAGTGGATGAAGCCACAAGGTGTTTTTACGACCTACTAAAGGTTCTCCAAGTTTATTACTCAAATCAAACATTGATGACCCTGTCCCGATTACTTTCAACCCATCTATGTTATCTATCATGAGTTTCAATTTGATGCCAATGTCTGGAATTTTTTGGGCCTCATCTATTACTAACAACCTTTGGTTACCCATAACCCTGAGATAATGAGCAACTGTTCGTTCTTCCAGCATTGTAACAGTCTGTTGATCTTCTCCATTAAGTAGAAGATATTCTGATGGGCTTATGTTCCAGAGATAATTTTTGATCAGCTCTGTTTTACCGACTCTCCTGGCACCATATATCAATAAGACTTTGTTGGGCTTTACATATTCATCAAGATAATCTATGGCAACCCGCTTCAAGATGGTTTTCATATCTCTAATCTAATAACTTATTACCTTATAATGAAGCAATTAACATTAATTCGTTGAATGAAATGAAACAATTAATGTTAATTCGTTGAATTTGGATAAATTAAAAGTAAAGGTTCTACCACGAATTTAATGGAAATACTGAGTGACATTTTCTTTATTGTTCTTGTTCAACTACCCAAAAGTCAAAAGGAAATTGGTTAACTAAGGTTGATAAAGTCGTGACGGAAATTGGGTTTGAAAGATATTTTATTGAACAATGGGCTTACCGATAGTTTAAAGGTAGTTTGTCAATGAAAATGCCTTAATCAACCAATTCCTAAATTAACTAATGATCAATATGGAAAACAAAAGCAAAGATTAACTTGCCTAATCTGTAACTTCACTAAACTTGTGGTAGTACCAAAGTAAATATTCAGGTATTATTTTTTACTCACCACCGCTTTCATTCCTTTATGAGCTCCGTGACTGCGCTTGGCGTGTTTTTTGATTTTTTTGAAGTTGGCTTTTGCGGAAGGTTTGTCTCCAGCTTTCCATTGTATCTTTCCTAAGTACAGTAGTGAATAAAGATAGTACCCTGATTCGAAGGCCTCTATTTGCTCCGCATAATCTATTGCTTTTTGATAGTAAATAGAAGCTTGATCAGCATCTTTGCGGGACTCATATATCTGGCCTAGGAAAAAGCCAGCATATCGACCGCTATTGGCTTCATAGCCAATAGCGGCACTGTCTATTTTGGTAAAAAGAGCCTTTGATACTTTTTCACATGCACTGAATTTGCCGGATGAATACAATAGTCGCGCATAATACCGATGAAAATAGGCATTGTCTGGAAATGTCTGGTGAAGATATTCCCCAATTTGTAAGGCGCCTTTTTGATCATTTTCATAGTTGTTGAGAATTCTCATAAGGAATACTTGCGCCTCCGTACGTGTATAAAAGGCGAATCTCGACACTTCTTTGAGCTGTTCGAGACCAGCCTTTTTATCGCCTTTTGGGAAGAACATCAGGATGGGCTTCAACAAAGGGTAGTTCTCAGGCACCCAGACAGAAAAGTAATTGTACAGCGCATCACCGAACAGCAACTCAGGACTGAGATCATGTTGCCCCTTACTTATCTCTAGATATTTGAGTGCATTTTTACCTGCGGTGGCGGATTTTCTCCATTGTTTGCGTTCTTCGGAGGAATACAGCCTCCCTTTGAATCCATGAGCAGCAGCTAGAAAGAACGCAGACTCAATTTTTCGGTCTTCATTATTTTTATACAAACGTTCGGCAATCGAAATGGTGGAATCCATGTATGCCAGAAATTTGTCATCATGTTGTTTATTACCGATGTTAGGCATGATCTTCCACCACTCACTTAGCCCGAGCAAAAAATAGGGCAGTGGATGCCATGCATATTTCTGTTTAAGCCAGCGAAATTGTTGTTCTGCCTTCTTAAATTTGAAATTGTACATGTTATTGACAGCTTCAGTTGCTTCTATCTGTACTTGCATGTCAGAGAGCAACATTTGCTGTTCTACTTGTGCATAGCCAATACTACTTGATAGCAGTAATATTGCTATTATCAACCGCATATTATTTGTTTTCGATATGTTCAACGGGTGCTGTTTCACTTCAATGGTATCAATAAACAAATCTAAATTATATATTTTTGAATCGACATAAATTCAGATAATTTCATTCCATGCGTGAATTATATAAATCTCTTCTCCAATACGATAAAAAGCTGCTCTTCATCCTGCTCTGCTTGCTGACATTTTTATTGCTACTGGCAAAAAAGACTTTTATCGAAAGCGAGATAGCCGCATTTGAAGTATTGGAACAAAAGGGTGAAATGGGCTTCTTCTACTTGATGAATGGACTGCAATATCTTGGCATCCCATTGATGTACTTATACAAGTTCACAGTGATTGCTTTTGTGATCTGGATCGGCTGTTTCATGTTTGGATACAAACTTACTTACGAGCAATTGTGGGGAGTCGCTTTGATCAGTGAATTTGTATTTTTGATTCCTGAAGTTCTTAAAATTGGGTGGTTCTTTTTTGTAGTTGGAGATCCAGATTACTTTGATTTGAGTGCCTTTTATCCTTTCTCACTCCTTCAATTATTTGATTACACCTCCCTGCCTCCGAAATGGATGTATCCGCTCAAAGCCCTTAACTTGTTTGAGGTAGGTTACTGGTTTGCTCTTGTTGCAGGGGTACACTATTCCGCCAATAAGCGAAAAAATATTGCCTACTATATTGTCTTCAGTTCGTATGTGCTGATGTTTGGCCTGTGGCTGCTGTATTGGGTAAATATCTACAAGTAGAGTCTGTCCATAAAGTCCGCTATCTTCGTTATGCTTGTCAAAAAAATACTCGATTACACCAGTAAACTCCGTTTTTTTTGACTTCACAAGCCTTGATAGTGAACTTTCTGAATCAGACTCCGACTTTATAGACAGACTCTAAGTAATAACCTGAGAATATTTGTTTCATGATTGTCCGTAATCATCACCAATTCCCATTGTTTGGGTCCGCACCTACGCGTAGTAATGTTCTAATCTAATAGAGCCCGTCATTCCTGCGCAGGCAGGAATCTATAAAGTTCAGAAAAGAAAATTATGTGACATTACGACAATCATAATCTTGAGTCCACTCCGAAAAGTCAAAATTCACATTTTTGACTTTTTCAACCACTCCAA
>Ga0209634_1001172_pt1 | contig 19485 bp, 30 predicted proteins | sample LinPmetageLP40_FD_184043 | JGI IMG/M metagenome (GOLD analysis project Ga0209634, IMG submission 184043) | Marine viral communities from the Pacific Ocean - LP-40 (SPAdes) (version 2) | ecosystem: Environmental > Aquatic > Marine > Oceanic | place: Pacific Ocean | collected 2010-08-26 | reverse complement strand
CTAGTACAGTTAGCTTACAGGGTGGATTTAAGGTCGTAATACTCGATGAAGCAGATTACTTAAACCCACAGTCTACCCAACCAGCTCTTCGTGGATTTATCGAAGAGTTCTCAGGCAATTGCAGGTTTATACTTACTTGCAATTTTAAAAATCGCATAATCGAACCCTTACATTCTAGGTGTTCAGTTATAGAATTCAATATAGCCAAAAAGGACATGCCTCCTCTACTTTCTGATTTTATGAAAAGAGTCGAGCATATTCTGGACCTCGAGAAAGTTACTTACGATAAGCAGGTAATCGCAGATCTGATCATGAAGCACATGCCCGATTGGCGTAGAGTCTTAAATGAATTACAAAGATATAGTACCAGTGGCAACATTGATACAGGCATCCTGGTAAGCATTAGCGAGACTTCTGTAAATGATCTAATGCAACATATCAAACATAAAGACTTTAAACGTATGCGTCAATGGGTCGCAGACAATATGGATACGGAACCAGCTTCTATATTTAGAAAGATATATGACAATATGTTTGAATACATAGACCCAAAATCAATACCTCAGTTAGTTCTTATTCTAGCTGACTATCAATATAAGAATGCATTTGTTGCAGACCATGAATTAAACCTCGTGGCTTGCCTAACAGAAATAATGGCAGGAGTAGAAATAATATAATGTACGATAAACCACCACATCACTTAAACGTTTATAAAACTGTTATAAAAGAATTATCTTATACTTACCATGAGGTACATTATAAGACAACTTCTGAATGGAGGGTAACCGCTATGGATCCCAGTCAAGTAATTGTATATGAAAGACTATTTAAAACAGAAGAAGCCGCGAGGAATTATATTGAATCCCTTTGAATACATTAATGCAATTAACTTCACTAAGAAGAATTTAATTGTTGATAATGACACTGAAAAGGCCTATCAGCCTTTCCTAGTAAATAGAACTTTATCCCACTTTAGAGATACAGTATTGTATGCTAATGAAATGAATATAAATCATCACTTAGATTCGCATCTTCAGAATCAATTTTATATAAATATAATAAGAAAGAAAAGAAGATTCTCTAAATGGGTCAAACCATCAGAGATTGAATGTTTGGAAGTGATCAAAGAAAATTATGGTTATAGCAATGAAAAAGCAAAATCTGTATTATCCTTACTTACCCCAGACCAAATTGAAACATTGAAACATAGGATTAGTAAAGGTGGAAAAAGAAAATAATGAAATAAAAGAATGGGTTCCGGCAGATATGCTAGAAGTCACGCTTAATGAACCAGATGACTTTCTCAAGATAAGAGAAACATTAACACGTATCGGGGTCGCATCCCGCAAAGATCAGAAGCTATATCAGTCTTGCCATATATTACATAAACAAGGCCGATACTTTATAGTTCACTTTAAAGAATTATTCTTATTGGATGGTAAACCATCTAATTTAATAGAAAACGATATACAAAGAAGGAATACAATCTCCACTTTGTTATCAGACTGGGGATTGGTTACAATGATTAAACCCTCCCAAGCAAAAGACACAGCGCCATTAAGACAGATAAAGGTAATACCTTTTAAAGAAAAAAAAGAATGGGAGCTCTGTCCGAAATACAATATAGGAAATACCAAGAAAGTAGAAGAATAAACAGAACTCTCTTGAACATTTATATGACCGGAAAACAACAATTAAAAACATTAAAAAATCTAGGCTTAATCGCAAGAACAAAACAAGTAGAGCAACAATTTATTGTAGCTAAATACTTGTATATATTTCTCTTGGGATTATTCATTGGAAGTTTAACACAAATTATTTAAACTAGTCCTACGACTTGTATAAATATAAGCGATGAGTGCGGTATTGGACCGGCTCACAAATAACCTTGCTATATATAGGAGGAAATAACTATGGTAAGAAGTAACTTGAACGTACCACGTTCGCTATTCGTTGGTTTTGATGGATTATTTGAAGACTTAGAAAGGATTCATAATTCGGCTAGAACTGGAACTGATAACTACCCACCACACAACATTGTTAGAGTCGATGATGAAAATTTCATTATTGAACTTGCAGTGGCTGGATTCGGTATGGATGATCTCGATATTGAGGTCAAAGACGGAATCCTTAAAATAAAAGGTAATGTAGGTAATGATGATCGAGCTTATGCGTATAAAGGTATCTCATCCCGCAAATTCGAGAAGTCCTTCCGACTCTCTGAATTCTGCGTAATAGATGGGGCTGATTTGAAGGATGGAATACTCGTGGTGAACGCCAGGGTCGAAATCCCGGAAGAGCAGCGTCCGAGGAAGATCAATATAGGGTCTACCGGGACATCAAAAAAGAAAACTCTACTGAAAGGTTAGAGTTCAATTAGCGAAATACGGTAGATATGTTTTAAAACAATTTACTGGAGATTAATCATGACAAAGATCAAAGCCTATATGGCTGACCATCATGACATCGCTAAGACCTTATTAGATATGATGGAAGTATTCATGATAGCACTTGTTTGTTTAGGTACAACACCTGCTATTATATACTTTTCCATGTACTAGTAAGTTTAGCGAATTTGACGATTCATGCGGGGGGTAAGAAATTACCCCACCGTTTTTTGACTGAAAATAAAGGTTTACAAACCTTCTATAGTATGGTATAATATACACTTATATGAATTTTTACACAAACATTTCTCGTTACGGCAATATGCTACTCTATCGTGGTATTGAAAATGGCCAACGAGTCCAAAAGAAAATAAAATACAAACCTACATTATTCGTAGGTACAAACAAAGCAACACAATGGAAAGCCTTAGATGGTACACCCGTTGCTCCTGTACAATTCGATAGCATGCGAGATGCTAAAGAATGGGTACAACAAAATCAACACGTAGCAGGTCGGCATATATTTGGTAATACAAAACACCAAGCAGCCCTAGCTAACGATCTCTTCCCAGGTCTAATCGAATTCGATAGATCTAAAATCAACGTAACCACAATCGATATCGAAGTTCAATCCGATGATGGATTCCCAGAACCAGCAGAAGCTGCAAAAGTAGTTACAGCCATTTGTCTTAAAAATAATATTGACAATACATATTATGTTTGGGGCTTAGGCGATTACAATGTAGAACAATCTTTAATGAAAGACAATCGCGTGGTTTATAAAAAATGCGTAGATGAAAAAGAATTACTTATAGATTTTATTAATCACTGGGCTACACCCTCTCACACACCCGATGTTATTACTGGCTGGAACTCTAAGTTCTTTGATATACCTTATTTGGTAAATCGTATCATGCGTGTCTTTGGTCCTGATCTCGGCGAACAGAATGTTAAAAGATTATCCCCATGGGGTAACGTTGACCGTAGAGAAGTTCGCATCGGTTACAAATCAAACAATCGCGATGAAACATTTGATTTCCAAGGTATATCTCATATGGATTATATGGAAGTATTCAAAAAGTTTGGGTATGCATATGGTCAGCAAGAATCTTATTCACTAAATAACATTGCTCACGTCGTCCTCGGCGAAGAGAAACTATCTTACGAAGAACATGGTTCCTTGTTTAATCTCTACAAAGCCGATCACCAAAAGTTTATTGATTATAATATTAAAGATGTAGAATTGGTAGATCGCTTCGAAGATAAAATGGGTCTAATTACCCTTGCTATTACTATGGCATATCGCGGCGGTGTTAACTATACAGATACATTTGGAACTACTGCAATATGGGATTCAATCGTATTCCGTGATCTATATGCTAATAATACAATCGTACCTTTTGCAAAGGACCAATTAAAAGGCGATTATCCCGGCGGTTATGTTAAAGAACCACAAGTCGGAATGCACGATCACGTAGTTAGTTTCGATTTAAACTCCCTATACCCATCGCTTATTATGCAATATAATATGTCACCAGAAACAATAATGCCTAAAACTACCTCTGGTGTAGATGTAGAAAATGTTTTAAAAGCTACCTCGATAGAAAGATCTTCTAACGAATGCATTGCAGTTGGCGGCCAACATTTTCGTACCGACAAACAGGGTACACTTCCTAAGATCATCGAAGAGATGTACATAGAAAGAGTCGATGTTAAAAAGGCAATGATCAAAGCACAAAAAGAATTACAAAAGGTAAACCCAAATGATAAGCAAGAACTATATAGAATACAAAAAGAAATCTCAGTCAACGAAAACAGACAAATGGCAATTAAGATTCTTCTTAACTCTCTTTATGGTGCATTGGGTAACCGTTACTTTAGATTCTTCGACCAACGAATCGCCGAGGCCATTACCTTATCCGGTCAAGCAATTATCCGTTGGGGTGAAAATGCAGTCAATAGATACTTAAATGATGTGCTTAAGACCAACGCAGACTACGTATTAGCAATCGATACTGATTCCCTTTATGTTGGATTAGGTCCTTTGGTTAATAAAATCAATCCACCAAGTCCAATAGATTTCCTAGATAAGGTTGGCAAAGAAGCTATAGAACCTGTATTTGTAAAAGCATACCAAGAATTCTTCGACATATTTGGCGGCATCGATAATAAAATGGTTATGTCCCGAGAGGTTATAGCAGATCGTGGAATCTACTTAGCTAAGAAAAGATATATATTAAATGTATTAGATAACGAAGGTGTTAGATATGCTAAGCCTAAACTTAAATCAATTGGCGTAGAAGCTAACAAAAGCTCTACTCCCGAATCTTGCAGAGATGCACTTAAAGCTATATTCAAAGTTATTATTTCTACTGATGAAGCTACTGTACAAGAATCAATAGCACAATTCAAACAACATTTCTTTTCCCTACGCCCAGATCAAATAGCATTCCCACGGGGTGCTAACAATATAACTGGATGCGAAGAGAAACGTTCTTATAAAAATCAAGCTGGTGAAACAGTAACAGTTAAAACATTTAAGAAAGGCACTCCGATACACGTGCGTGCCGCCCTCGCGTACAATTGGAAAAAAGAAGAACTACAGTTAAAACAAATACCATTACTCAGAAATGGCGACAAACTTAAATTTATGTATTTAAAAATGCCAAATCCAGTTAAGCAAAATGTAATTGCTTTTACAGATTTCTTACCGAAAGAGTTCTGCTTAGAAGATCACATCGACAAAGAACTACAATTTCAAAAAACTTTCCTAGATGCTATTAATCCGATACTATCTGCAATTGGATGGCATTCAGAAAAAATTAATACTTTAGAGGATTTCTTTGGATAAGAATATGTCAAGTGCAATTAAAAACCACATTGATAGTTTGCCAGAGAGACGAGAAGACTTTCCTGATAATAAAATAGCGGAGAAAAATATGAAGAGTGCGTGGAGACTATGGGCAAAAGCCATAGGTGAGAAAGAAGGAACAACAGATAGAGAAGCAGATAAGATAGCTATAATAAGAAGTATTATTGTATTAGTTAATTTTATTACATGCTTTGTTATTGTAGCAGGGAACATACACAATTGGTAATGAAGATAATATACGTAGGAACTAAGCCAGGTAATTTCCCTCCAGAGAAATCTCCAACTATTCGTAGGATAACTAAATGGTCAGAGCAGGCTGGAGTATCGGATTGGGATTGGACTAATCTCTCAGATAACAATATGTTAGAAAAAATAAAAGATTGTAAAGTAATAGCAATGGGTAACGAAGTCCACAATTACTTTTCTAAAACAGATATACCATTTCTAAAAGTTCCACACCCAAGTGGATTAAATAGAATGTGGAATGACCCAGAAGTTGAACCCCAGGTCATTGAGCAAATTAGGGGTTTACATTTAAACAAAACTATGGTATAATATACTACTATATGGAGAAAATATGAAAAATATACAATTAGTCAGATTAACATCTGGCGAAGAAATAATCGCTAACGTAGATCTAAATGGTATCGATACTGATACTATAATCTTAAAAGATAGCATTGTTCTTATTCCAGCTGGAGAAGGCAAAATAGGATTTATGCCATTTATGCCATACACTGAAGCTAAAGATGGATTAGAAATTGATCTTAAGTTTGTTATGTTTATGGTAGAACCAAACAAACAGCTAATAGAACAACACAGAGCAGCTACATCTGAAATACAAATAGCAACACCAAACACAGGAATTATAACATAATGTCTAAGAATTGGGTACAAGATATAGCTTTAATGCATAGCAAATATGGCGTTAAACAATGGGTTGCAGATAACCCTGACAAACTAGAACAGCTATTACATTTCCGTATCTCATTCTTAAAAGAAGAATATGATGAAACGTTTAAAGCTACTGGTGAAAAAGATGCAGAAGAAATAGTAGATGGTCTAATAGATCTATGCGTTGTAGCAATAGGAACATTAGATGCGTTTGGTATCGATGCAGAAAAAGCATGGGATGCTGTACTAAGAGCTAATATGTCAAAAGAAGTTGGAGTAAAAGAAACCAGACCTAACCCGTTAGGTTTACCAGATTTGATTAAGCCTGAAGGTTGGACAGCTCCATCACACGAGGATAACCATGGTAAGTTGCACAATATTTAATAGCATATATGATAATAAAACGAATAAAAGAATGGACTACGAAACCTTCGAAGAGTTCGAAGCAGTCCTCATCGGACTCCATAAATCTGACAAGTACTCTAAAAAATCTGAAGCTCCTCTTATCAGTCCTGCTACATATGTGCCTGATACTACTCGTGCTAACGACAACGTGGTTAGTTGGGGCGGTTTTGGTATTCTCGATGTGGATGACTTTGTAGGAACAATAGATGAGATACAGAAACATTATGAACAATATCGTTATTTCTGTTATTCCACAGCTAGTAGTAGTTTGGCTAATCCTAAATTCCGTCTGGTTTTTCCGCTCACTCACTGGGTAGAAAAAGATAATATAAAGCATTTCTGGTTTGCTATCAATAAAGAAATTGGTGACATAGCAGATGCACAAACAAAAGATTTAAGCAGAATGTATTACGTTCCATCTCAATATAAAGATGCGAACAACTTTTGCTTTTCACATGATGGTGATATAATGGATCCGGCAGAATTAATGTCCAAGCATCCATATGTTAATCCAGCAGAATCTTTCTTTGATAGATTACCAGAAAAGATTAAACTAGGATTAATTGAACACCGCAAAACACAATTAAAAAATACTAGCTATACTTGGACTTCCTATGCAGATTGTCCTTTTGTTAATAAAAAACAAGTAGAAGAATATAAAGGTATCACAGGTACCGGATGGTATTTAAAAATGTACCAAATAATGGTTTCAACCGCAGGTAACGCAACACAACGTGGTTATCCTATTACCTCACAAGAAATTGCACATATATGTAGATCTCTCGATATGGACACAGGTAATTGGTATGAGAAAAGAGATGTAGAAAAAGAAGCAAGCAGAGCAATTGAATTTGTTTTTAAAAATAACTTATAGGAGATAAATATGGGTATTAAAGTATTAGGCAACAATGTCTTAATCGCAGAAGTAGAGAAAGAAGAAATGACAGCAGGTGGAATTATTCTATCAGCCGATGTCCAAATGGATAAAGCATCCAAACCAGGATTGGTAATAGCAGTTGGGGATTATATCCAACAAGCTAATTTAGATCCTGAAAATATAGAGACTAAAATAGAACCAGGAAATAGAGTATTTCTTAAATGGTCAGAATCTATGCCAGTCAATGTAGATGGATCAGCAGCAGTTATTATTCATAAAGACTTTATCAAAGCTATTATTAGTTAAAATAAGGGTTTACAAACACCTTGATCTATGGTATAATAGATATACATTATGGAAAAATTGATAGAATATATTAACACACTAGACTTAAAAATAAGTCAAGAAATGTTTGATCAGCATGATGAAGAATACTCTACTATTAAACGTGGGTATTCTTCTCGTGCTAACCTAGATTCAGAATATCTAGAAGATATGGTTTGTGCAAATGTAAAAGATGCAAAAGAAGTTACAGGTAAAGATCGTTATCTCGCCGATGTTAAATACAAAGGCATGGTAATTGACTTTAAAGAAATAGCTTCTGTTTGGTACAATTTACAGCATGATTATATAAGATATATGGATGCTAATCGTAAAGGAAAGCTTACCCATTTTCTATTTTTTAAAAGCAATCGTTTAAGGTATGAGAATAATCTACCTGATGTTATTCCTGTAGGATACGATTTGAAATTTGAGTTTTTAGGTATTTACGATGTAGATACCGTAATGAGCGGGTTGGATAGAAACATGACCCGAGTAAATGTATATAATTTAGGAGATAATTATGGCAGGCGAATCGACATTTAAAGACGTTGGAATAACCGACGAACTATTCGATAGAAAAGAAATACCCGAGGATTACCACGGTAAAGATATTATAATCGGAGATTGGTTAGGAGAGGTATATCATACCCCAACCGATCAATACTACACACAAAGTACTAGATCTAAGTACTACTTCCCAGACGTAAAACCTGAGGGTGGATTTGATAAACATATATGCCCAGGACATTGGTCAGGATATAGATATGCTATCCAAAGGTTTACAAAACCTGGAGATAGAGTATTAGATCCAACAGTTGGTACAGGAACAGCGGTTGTAGAATCTATGAATCATGGCAGACACGGAGTCGGTATTGAATTAGAATTTTCAGATATTACAAGAAGAACAATTAAGGTACAGGAAGAAAGAGGTGCACCAGGCACAGGTCTTATTATAGAAGGCGACGCTAGAGATTTACATGAGCATGTTGGGGATCAACAATTTGATATGATTATTAATGGAACACCTTATCCAGTTCTTGGTGGCGGTCAATCAGATGCACCAGAAAGAGGAATGACCTCGAAAGGATTAGGGGCAAGTATTCAATACGAGAAAGATAAGAATGTTGGAGTTCTAAAAGGCCAATTATACTGGGATACGATCCTAGAAATCTACACAGCTTCAATAGAGAAATTAAAATCAGGTGGAAAATTTATTACACTTATTAAAGATCCAACCCAGAAAAAAGCACCTTATCTTTTACATAAGATGGTAGCTGAAATGCTGATGGAGCACTGCGCAGTAAAACCTTATGGCACATTTATTCATAGACATTTACCACAAACTTTGTTTATGAATACTTATCCAAAGCAATGGCCAGATGCCAAACAAATCCCTTTATACCAAACAGGTACAGTACTTGAAAAAATATAAAGGTTTACTTTCACTCAAAACTATGGTATAATACATATATGAAACCACTAATGATACTCAAACAAGCCGCTGATCTTATAGCTAAGAAAGGCAATGACTACCAAAATCCTAAATCTAGGATTAGACAATCGGACTACTATCCAAATGGCGCACAAACCATTCTCGATATTATGACCGGCAAAATCAATCGCATGCACTCTGTTTTAGATGCTATGAAAGATGATGAAAAATATATAGAAAACTTCGAATCGCTACAAGATTCAGCAATAGATTTAATTAACTATTCTGCATTCTTTTCAGCTTACTTAGATGGCGATATCGATGGCCAAACACCAGATAAAGATATATTTAATAGGAACATAATTAAAAATGACGATAGCGAGTAATTTAAAACTAGGTCTACACGACTTAAGAAGTAATTTATTAAATCTCGGTTATGAAATAGAAACCGAAAGATGGCAAGGCGGAACAGAACATCCTGCCTTCCTAGAAATATTACATGCAAGCATGAAAGCAGATATGTATAACAATGCAGAAGAAGCTAGTACAGAACTAAAAGCTACTCAGCCATGGGCAGACATTCACTTCGACGAAAGAGTTGGTGGTATACCTTGCAACCCACCGCCATCACATACAATGTGGCTAAAAGATACAGATAAATATTTAATGGATACAGCTTTTTCACATAGCTATCCAGAAAGAATGTGGCAAGATACAGAACAAATGGGTGTTAGATTTAATATAGCAGATCTAAACACAGCAGTTAAACTATTACAAAAAGAACCTAAAACAAGGCAATGTTATATACCAATCTGGTTTCCAGAAGATGGCACGGCCGCTCTCGCGGGCGAACGCGTCCCGTGCACGTTCGGGTGGCATTTTATGTTACGTGATGGTAAATTACATTGTGCATATCATATGCGATCATGCGATGTAATGCGACACTTACATAACGATTTATATTTTGCTAATCGATTATGCTTATGGTTAATAGAACAATCTGGTTTAGATGCAGTACCAGGAATCATGCATTTCTCTTCTAGCTCTTTACATTGCTTTACAGTAGATAAATATGGATTAAATCAATTGGTGAATGGATAATGTGTGGATTTATAATTAGTAATAGAACTCAGACTACTGCAAATGGCATGATGGGTTTAAAAGATATGGAATACCGTGGATTAAAAACTAAATATCGTGGATATAAAATATGGAAAGATTATGATTTGTTTCATACAGCTTTACCTATGGTGAATCCCGATCCAGAAATAGCTATCCAACCTATTCAATATGACGATGAACCACCTTCGCTTTTCGTTGGTGAAATATTTAATCATAAAGACTTTGGTGATTATCCAAGTGATGCTCATATGATTCACGCAGAATATAGGAAAGAACTTTCACATGAATTCTTTCATAAGTTCGATGGATTTTGGAGTTATATTACTTTCTTTAATGATCATCCAATTGCTTATACAGATTTCTTAGGAATTAAACCTATCTACTATCGTAAAGATGTAGAAGTTATGGCATCAGAACCTGATGTATTAAAGTCTTATGGACCAACTAGTCCAGATGCTTTATTCCATTCCAATGTTATGAAATGGGGATATGATCCACAAGGCGGAACACCGTGGAATGAAATCTTTCAAGTTAAACCAGGACACTTTTTATATAAGGGTACAGAATATCCTTACTGGGATTGGAATTCAGTTCCATTAACAAATTTGTATGATGACCTTAGCTTAGCGGTTAAACTAAGATTAGGTGGATTCAGAGACGCTGCCGTTCTACTGTCAGGTGGACTAGATTCCACTATCATACATCAATTAGTAAAAGAACAAGGTCTAGATATAACAGCTATCCACGTTGATAATGGAGAGAAGAATTATGCTGAACAGATCTGTAATGATCTCGTACACGTAACCCTAGACGATGTGACGGATGAAGATGCAATAAGAATACATCAAACCCCTGTTGATCTTGGATCAGTAAAACCCCAGATAGCGATGGCACGTAAACTAAAAGAATTAGGTTTCCATAATGTATTAACTGGCGATGGTGCAGATGAACTATTTGGTGGCTACAGAAGAGCTTCAGAATATGATTCTCAAATGTCAGATATATTTTGTGAATTACCTTATTATCATTTACCTAAATTAGATAGAACAATGATGAGATCTACTGTCGAGCTCCGTGCTCCATTCTTAGCCCCATCCGTTATTGCTCATGCTTTAAATACCCCTTATCATATGAGAGATGGTATTAAGCATGTATTAAAAGAAACATTTAAAGATATTGTACCTCAAGAAATACTAGACAGAGATAAACTACCATTAAAAACAAAAGCAATTGCAGAAGATAAAATGCAACAAAGATTAATTAATAGCCAAATATGGCAGGAACTATATGAATAACCAGGAAAAATGGGATCTACGATTTGTAAAATTAGCAGAAGAAGTTGCTGGTTGGAGTAAAGATCCTAGCACACAAGTAGGGGCAATTGCGGTTAACCGAATTGGTTCTGTTGTTGCACAAGGTTATAATGGATTTCCAAGAGGTATACAAGATACAGATCTAAGATACCAAGACCGAGAATTAAAATATCAATACGTAGTTCATGCAGAAATGAATTGCATATATAACGCTGCTTTAAATGGTAGCTCATTAGATGGATGTACACTTTACGTTTGGCCTCTACCAGTATGCCGAGAATGCTGTAAAGGTATTATCCAATCAGGAATCGAACGTGTGGTTTCACCAGATTTTACAGATCCTGCCCAAGAAGAACGATGGAGAGAATCTTGTTCCCAGACGATGGACATGTTCCAAGAAGCTGGAATAGATTACGAATTCGTATAATAAGGGGTTTACAAACACCCCAAATTGTGGTATAATGTACCATACAAACAAATAATAAGAGGAATAAATGCCAAGTATAGATTTAACACCTAGGAAGAAACATCCAAAGGATAAAAGACCAGGACTTAATAAGCCAATGCCATTCGACATTGCACTTAGAAAGTTCCGCAAGGCTTGCGATAGAGCAGGCATCGTACAAGAACTCCGAGCAAGAGAGTTCTACGAAAAACCAACCGCAAAACGTAAACGTAAAAAAGCAGAGGCAGTAGCCAGAACTAGAAAACAAGAACGTGCAAATAGCTTAGGACCAGCAAGGAGATATTAATATGGGAATAATGGATAAACTAAAGAAGAATAGTAGAATTAAAGGTACAGCAGTACTGGATAAATCTATTTACTTCGGAGAAAAAGATAAAGTAGTAACAGAAGTTCCTATGATTAACGTAGCTTTAGGCGGCGATATAGATGGTGGATTAACTTCCGGCCTAACTGTATTAGCAGGTCCAAGTAAACATTTTAAAACATCATTTGCCCTATTAATGGCAGGTGCTTATATGAAAGAACACAAAGACGCGGTTTTAATGTTTTATGATTCAGAATTTGGATCACCACAAGCATATTTCGAATCGTTCGGTATTGATACCTCAAGAGTATTACATACACCAATCGTAGATGTAGAACAATTAAAGTTCGACTTAGTTAACCAATTAGATGAGATAGAACGCGATGATAAAGTTATTATCGTTATTGATTCCATTGGTAACTTAGCATCTAAGAAAGAATTACAAGATGCACGTGATGAAAAATCAGTTGCAGATATGTCAAGAGCCAAAGCACTTAAGGGTTTATTCCGAATGGTTACTCCTTATCTTACCATGAAGAATATTCCTTTACTTGCTGTTAATCATACATATCAAGAAATGGGATTATTTCCTAAAGCAATCGTATCAGGCGGCACAGGTATTTACTACTCAGCAGATAACATTTGGATTATCGGAAGACAACAACAAAAGACTGGAACAGAAGTTAAAGGTTATAACTTTGTAATTAACGTAGAGAAATCTAGATTCGTTAAAGAGAAATCAAAAATACCTATTTCAGTAACTTGGGAAGGCGGCATTGAAACTTATTCAGGATTACTTGAAGTAGCTATGGCAGGTGGATATGTACAAAAACCTAACGTTGGTTGGTATTGTAGAGTCGATAGAGAAACTGGCGAATTAGTTCAACCAAAAGTCAGAGAGAAAGATACCCTTAAAAAAGAATTTTGGGATCCAATCCTAGATGGTACAGACTTTAAAGAATTTGTCAAAGGACACTACCAAATTGGTCATAAACCATTATTAGATGTAGAAATAGATTTACAAATGGAAGAAACTAGTGTATAATATAACACATAAAGATTACACATTTGTGGAATCAGACCAAGTAGATTTCTACGCGGTTAAATTAAATAGTGAATTCGCCGGGGTTGTTTTAATATATGGTAAAGTTGGTATCAAAGAAGATACCACTTTAGATATAGCTACTCTATCATTCACTTACACTATTAGAGATCCATCAGATCACGATCATGATGAGCTATGTGCAGACGAATATTTTAATAACTATATTGGTGCTGTATTAGAACATATAATTAATGAAACAATGGATGATAAACTAGCAGAGGATATAATTGGACATAACAAACCAGATACAGACACATACTCTTAATCATCTTCTTAACAACGAAGATTACTGTAGAAGAGTTATACCTTTCATAAAGAAAGAATACTATGCAGGCGAACACGCAATTGTGTTCGAGCTTATAGTTAAATTTGTTGGTGCTCATAATAAGCTACCAACAGGTAAAATACTAGATCTAGAATTACAAAAACTAAGTCTACCACACGAGCAGCTTAACTCAGCTGCTGTATTAATTAATGAGTTAAAAACCAAATCGGATATCGATACAGATTATCTTATTAATGAAACGGAAAAATGGTGCAAAGAAAAAGCAGTTTATAATGCTATTATGGAATCCATCCAGATCATTGATGGTAAGACCGAAAAGAGCGACGGAGCTATCCCAGAGATACTATCCGAAGCTCTAGGCACATCCTTCGACCAAGCAATAGGTCATGATTACATTGATAACTCTCAAGAAAGATTTGATTTCTATAATAGAAAAGAAGATAAAATACCTTTTGATCTAGATTATATGAATAAGATTACCAAAGGTGGTTTACCTAATAAGACATTAAACATTGCTCTCGCGGGCACTGGCGTGGGTAAATCTCTATTCATGTGTCATTGCGCAGCTTCTAATTTGCAATTAGGCAAAAACGTTCTATATATTACTATGGAAATGGCAGAAGAGCGTATTGCAGAAAGAATAGATGCTAACCTTATGGATTACCCAATACAATCGCTATCTACTTTACCTAATAATGTATATACTACAAAGATAGAAAAGATAGCAAAGGCTTCTGTTGGTAAATTAATCGTAAAAGAATACCCAACAGGCGCTGCTCACACTGGACATTTCAGGGCTTTACTCAATGAGTTAAAGCTAAAAAAGAATTTCAAGCCCGATATAATTTATATCGATTACTTGAATATATGTGCTTCCTCCCGCATGCGTGGGCTCGGGGGAAGTATAAATAGTTATTCGTACATCAAAGCTATCGCAGAGGAAATGCGTGGTCTAGCTGTCGAATTTAATGTTCCAATCGTTTCGGCAACGCAAACGACTAGATCTGGTTTCGGTAATACCGACATCGGACTAGAGGACACTTCGGAATCATTTGGATTACCAGCTACGGCGGATCTAATGTTTGCTCTTATTTCAACAGAGGAACTTGATGATCTTGGCCAGATATTGGTAAAGCAATTGAAAAATCGTTATAACGATTTAACTAAATACAAACGCTTTGTAATTGGTATAGATCGTTCCCGCATGAAACTATACGATGTTGAAGAATCTGCTCAGACAGATATTATGTCTGACATGGTTCCGGATAAACCAATAAATAATTTTGGTGATAGGGATTCGAAAGATACCTTCGCTGATTTTAAAATATAGAGGAAAAAATATGGACGTATCAAACGCCAAAAAATGGCTTACCGCCAGAATAGAAGAAAGAACTTCACATGATGGGATCGCACTGATCGTAGCTTGTGGGTCTGTAATTCTTTTCGGGGGTCTTGCCAAACTACTCGCATGGGTAGGTTTATTATGGGGTGTATACACACTCGTCAAGGGAGAAAGCTAAGATGTTTAAGAAATTATTACCTTTGGTATTAGCAACTTTCATCTCACCTTTCATGTACGCTGATGTTTCAGGTAAAGTTGGAGTAATGTCTGACTATATGTGGAGAGGCGCAACACAATCTATGGGAGACACTTCCTATAATCTAGGTATAGACTATAATCACGATAACGGATTATATGGCTCAGCTTGGATGGGACAGGTCGACTTTGGAGACGAAGCTGAATGGGAATATGACTTATCGGTAGGATACAATCTTACAGTGACAGACAATCTCTCACTTGGTGGTGGAGTTATACAATACTCTTATAATGAAGGCTATGATGATATCGAAGAGATCTTTGTTAACGCAAGTTACAAGAACTCGAGTATATATTATTACGTAGATAGCGACAACTCAGATAATACATATATGGAATTTACGCATCATCTTGCGTTTCTTTCAGATGTACCTGGGGATTTCTATGTTAAATATGGCGACTTTAATAATGGGGATGATTGGGCAGCGCTCAAATATTCCAACATGATAGCTCCGAGTGTACAATTAAGTTTGCACATTATGGATGGAGTTAGGCATGGAGATGCCACAGATAGCATGGTTCTAGCTATGCACTACCTTTTCTAAAGAATCGGGAATTTATATCATAACAAAGCCAGGTAGGAATTCTCTTATCTGGCTTTTTTTACGTCACGATTACGTGAACAATCACATCTTTTTGAAAAAAAAGGTTTACAAGCCTCCTCTTTTATGGTATAATAGACCTATCATTTAAAATAATATAGGAGTTAAAAATGAAAACATCAAATATAATAAAAGGGATTAACGATCTTAGCGATATGCAAGATTTAAATCTCGTTATTAATGCTTTAAAATTAAAACAAAAAGCCCTAAGAAATGACTTAGCTAGAACAGCTAGATCTCAATTCTCAGTTGGCGATTTAGTTTCAGTTAAAGCCAAAGGCAGAATCTTAAAAGGTTCTATTACGGAAATTAAAATAAAAAATGCTGTCGTAAGAATCGATGGTCAACTATGGAATTGTCCACTATCAATTATGGAGGCAGCGTAATATGAAAAGCATGAAAAGATTACTTAGGATGACACACCTCGCTACTGGCTATCCAGTCGAGGTAGAATTAACAGATGATGAAATGACTTTATCAAAAGCCAAAGATGATGCATCATGGAAAATTATGTGTGATTCAATTCAAGATAGAACTGGTATAGAGATAATCGGCCAGATGGAATTAGATACTTTAGGCGGGAGGCCATTACATTAAGATGAGACAAGAATTAGATACACTTATAGATGTTATTATAGACGACTTTTCAAAATTTGTAAAAGCCGATGAAGAAAGAATTAACACTTTTAAAAACACTATTGAAATTTACGAAGGTTCTAAATATATTCGAATTGAATGTAATGGATCGGCATGGGGTTTTATAAACAAGGGAAATCAAAACTTTCACCCTGGAGATATCTTTAAACCTAAAAACTGGAAAACACCTACTCTAAATAGAGCAAGAGGTAATATTCTTTCAGGTAGATATTCTATTAAATGGACTGGTCCTATGTACCTACACGATATAGCAGGACCTGGATTTTACAGCTGGCAATCACATGAAATCGCAAAACAAGCTTAAAAAGGTATGGGAATGTACAGAAACATTCCCCACCGAAAAAGAAAGAACTCATCGTAGGTGGGTTCTTAAATCTCGTAAAGAATCTATTCAGAACATGGAAGACTTTATGATTGCAAAACAATTTAACTTGAGGTATGAAATATGGAAATAGGACAATTTTTAATAGTTAGTTTATTATGTGGGGCAGCGTGCGTACACTTTTATAGACAAGGTCTTCGTGAAGGAGCGGAGAGATGTATTAGAGTACTTCACGAACAAAAAGTAATATCATATGATTCAGATGGGGAAATTTACCCTAATCCATTCTTTAAGAAAATTTAGAGCATAAATAGATCTATGAATTCATTTAAATCTTTTACAGTACAACCTATCCTTTTTAAAGAGATGGTCGCTCTGACCCCGAGTCAACTTGCTGGAGCAAATTCCCAAACTGATGAAGAAAGGATTGATATTTTAATTAAATTAATAAAATCTAAAAAACCATTAGAATTAGCCAAAGGTGGAACTTTTAAAGTTGGTGATGATTATATAGATCAAGCGATTAATAATTGTAACCTATTTAAAAAGAATAACGATCATTTTGGACGTGGTGGATTTACATTAATTGATAAAGGTGGAAATGAAATCAAGACCAATGCCCTAGCTAAGAACAAGGAATTTGGTGGTGGTATTGGAGGGGCAGGCGCAGGTACAGCTGATACAGAAAGAAACGAATCCCATAATGCATGTATGATGAAAGCTATGGTAGATAGTCCAGGGCATGATTTAGAATACTATGATGACGAAGTAATAGCTCAAGCTTACAAAACTAATGGCACATCAAATGTAAGTGCTAATACAGATCAGATATTAGAAACTCCAGAAAACTGGTGGAAGTCTTCATACTACATAACAAAATATCTAATTGATAAAAAGTATATACACAAAAATATGGAATTTCATCGTGGCTCTGCAGACATGATAAAAATATATGCTCTTAAAAACCTTGCATTTAAAAACTCGGGCTTTACTCCATTGAAAGATGATAAGTGGAATCCAGGAGATGTGTGGGCAATACAGAAAGGATTTAATTTAGATAAACTAAATACAATGTCAATACACGGATTTAATAAATCCTTAATCTCAGCATTCAATAAAAGAGAACTAGTAGGCATATCATTAAAATTAGTTAAAAATGAATCTGTTCCTTTTTCATTAAATAATATTAAACAACCACCAGAAGTATTAATGCATAAAATTTCTTCTTTAGGTTTTGAATCAGGACGAGGTAATTTTTGGTCTTCTAAAAGTGCTTTTATTAAAACCTCTTCATTACAAATAGATTTAAAAGATGGAAGCCGTGGCGGATCTATTAAAGGAGATATAAAGGGTAAAACCTCCAGAGGCGGTGGTATTGGCTATGGACCTATGCTAGAAATAATTAAAGCTGAGACCGGAAAAATGTTACCAAAACATACCGGGGGAATCACCAAAGCAGCAAAAGATATAGCAGATGGTAAAGAAAAAGATGTAAAAGAAATGTATAAGATGTTTAATGAATTCTATAAGAATGTTAAATATAAAGATTTCGTATCTGAGTTAGAACAAAAAGACTGGCAGTGGATCAGCTCCAAATATGCTTGCATGAAAGTATTGTATGCAATTCAAAAAGCCGGTGGAAAAAAATCCAACGTCATAGTAACCAGAATGATTAATTACGCTGGATCAACAACCGCAGAAGGCGGAGTTTATATTAAACTAGGAAAATAATGATATCATTTAAAAACCATAACCTTACAGAAGCCAAAAACACTCATATGACTCACATAGAGGATTTAGTGTTAGATGGCGGAGTTAAGGGAGCACGCCAAGCAATCAACGCTCTACGCAGTATGAGAGATATGTTGAGTGGTCACACGACATCACCTGTAGATGTGACCGTGAAATGGGACGGTGCTCCCGCCGTATTCGCGGGCGAGGATCCACGCGACGGGTCATTCTTTGTAGCCAAGAAAGGAATCTTTAATGCAGATCCTAAGGTATACAAAAACCACGATGATATAAAAGCCGATACATCCGGCGATTTATCTAAGAAGCTAATAATGGCTTTTGATGGATTAAAAGATGTGGGTATTAAAGGTGTAATACAAGGTGACTTTATGTTTGATAAATCGGACCTAAAAGGTGCAACGATTAACGGACAAAAGATGATTACCTTTCACCCAAACACAATCGTATATGCAGTACCATATGGATCTAAATTAGAAAAAACTATTTCTAAAGCAGACTGTGGTATAGTTTGGCATACATCTTACAAAGGTGCAACATTCGAAACTATGCAAGCTAGCTTTGGTGGTGACATTACCAACAAATTAAAAGCTACTTCTAAGGTTTGGATGGTAGATGCTACGATGGATGATCTATCGGGTAAAGCTACATTCACTGCAGCAGACAATTTAAAAGTTACTAAACTCTTATCAGAAGCTGGTAAACTATTCCAAAAGATTAGTTCTGGCGTATTAAAAGAACTAGAAGGTAACAAAGAACTTAACTTAGTTA
>Ga0209634_1001171_pt1 | contig 19497 bp, 22 predicted proteins | sample LinPmetageLP40_FD_184043 | JGI IMG/M metagenome (GOLD analysis project Ga0209634, IMG submission 184043) | Marine viral communities from the Pacific Ocean - LP-40 (SPAdes) (version 2) | ecosystem: Environmental > Aquatic > Marine > Oceanic | place: Pacific Ocean | collected 2010-08-26 | reverse complement strand
ACCATTGAAACCATTGCAGTCCATGCCATTGATCTTTGACTATCCGCTTTTTCTTCGCGCAGTTGTAGCTCGACCATTTCTTGGTGACGTTTTATTTCTTCATCTGTCACAACGCCATCTTGATCAAGGTCAAATGCAGCATATTTGCTGTCAATCTCAAATTTTTTGGCGTTCATTAAACAAACTTAGATAACGCAATAGAAACCAAAATAAACGGATAAACGCCCCAAAGCATCATCTCGAGGCGATCAAATTTTTTATTGCCCAAATCTAACCTGTCTTCAATGTTTTTATATCTGATAGCACATTCGCGCTCATGGCTTTCTAGCTTATTAATATCCATTTATTGATTTTTCTCAGTCTGAGGATCAACCCAACCATTAACTTTTGTTTCGACTGGGTTAACAAAAACAGGTTTGCAAAAGGCAATGACTGGACGAAAGTTGTCTTCCCTGCGCGACAACACCCGCGCATCATTCAAACAATGCCGTTGATTTATCCAATAACTTGCAGTTTGTTCTTGATCATTGGGGGAGAGTTGAACAACCAGCGCAAAGACAATTATTAACTCGCCCATTCACTTTATTTGGTTGGCTGTCGTTGGAGCAGGTTAAGAATGGCCTTGGTGTCTGATCGGACTTCCGACAAGTCCTCAACAGCGTTGTCGATTTGAATTTCTGTGCGCGTCATCTGTTGCTGAAGCTCATCAACCTCCTCTTCAATCTTCTCGACCTGCTCAGACACCTCTTCAATATCTTCCGCGTTATCTTCTGCCATAGCATCTAAACTCGCGTAGGAGAAGATAGCGCCTGTAGCCACCACGATGATAGGCACAAGGCTCAACACATTTGATAACTTAATTTCCATTTTTAGCTACCTAATGTTGGCTTTGTGCCTGACGGAAATTCAGAGGTGCTAGGCCAATCGCGGAGTGCAGTTCGATACGTTAGGTACGCTGCGCGTTGCGGATGATCACTCAGCGGAACAATCCAATCTGTTGACGCTAGTTCAACATCACGCCATATACGCGCTTTTTGTTCTGCTGTAAGCTCTGGTGCTGTTGGAGCAACAACAGCTTCATAATGTGTAAAATTAGCCTTTACAAAATCTTCATCAGCAAGGATGCATGAATTAATTATGTTGCCCCCAGCGTCTTTAATTATCCATTTATTGCTCATAAGATTCTCCTACGTTATTGCCGTATACATAATTAAAATTAGACCTGCGCCACCCGCGCCAGAGTTAACCATTCCTTCATTTGATGCAGGACTATAATTTGCTGTACCTCCACCTCCTCCAATTCCTCCGTCACCCCCAAAAACATTATGTCCTGCACTTATCGTGAAACCCGCCCCACCACCTGCTAGGAAACCGCCATTAATTTCTACAGGACTGCTTCCTATTTCGCGATAAAAAAACCTTCCACCTCTGCCACCGCCCCTTAATTCACCATTTGTATTTTCAAATTGTGGGCTTTGAACGTCAGAATCACCACCGTAATAAATATTATTTGCATTGTTATTGTTGTGGGTGGCGGCAGCACCTGCATTACCTGTCCCTAGAATACCAACTGCACCTCCACCACCCATCGTAGAACCTGCTCCACCGGCCCCGCCAGTGTTATTAACATCCCCACCACTGGCTGTTCCACCTGCCCCTGCCGTAGTTGAGGCAGTTAATCCTTTATCTCCACCGTTCGCTGTAAGAGTAAAACTACCATCTGTTGCAGTAGTGTTTCCACCATCGTTTCCGTCTGATGAGTTACGAACAGGAGAGCCACCAGCACCAACAACTAATGTCAAATTAGTGCCTGTTGATAGTGTTACTATTTTTCGTGAATAGCCTCCCGCACCACCGCCAGTACAATTTTGTTGTTGTCCATCTGTACCACCTGACGCGCCTCCACCTATACAATGAATAACCGCAGTACCATTAAAGGGCGGCGTAAAAGTTACTGATTTAGTCACTGGAATTGTGAAAAGAGTATCGTGTACACCAAGAATAACCGCCATTTCCTATCTCCTTATTAAATCTCTAAAAATCCAATTGTGCTGTCAACAAAAACAAGTTGAGTAGCATTACCACTAGCCAACGTGCCATCTGCCGCAACAGAATTGATCTTTTGCGAGTTACGACCTATAGTCACTGTGCCGCCGCCGGTAGCTTTGATAGTCACCGTATCTCCTGCGCTTGCTGAAGCGGGTAACGTCATAGTTAAAGCAGAGGTTTTGTTAACAATAATCTGATCGCCGCTTGCCATTGTGAAATTAGCGGTCTTTACTAGCCAATCGTTATACAAGCCACCGCTCGTAACCCATGAAAGTACCCCACTGCCGTCAGTTGACAACACTTGGGCAGCATCGCCGTCATTTGCTGGTAAGGTTAAAGTTACATTAGATGCAACAGTTGCAGGAGCTTGTATAGCTATGTATTGCCCACCGCTTGCGTCTTGTAGGCGCAAATCACCCTGCGCGGTAATATCAACTTGCGTGTAACTTACAGAGCCAGATGTTTTACCATCGACATACGCTTTAATTGATTGTTGACTTGCGACCTTCGTTGCGCTGTTTGATGACATATTATCTTCATCAAGAAAAGCAGTTCCGCTCACTTCTGTGTTTAAAACAGGACTTGTCAGCGTTTTATTTGTGAGCGTCGATGTCGATGTATCTGTGACCGTTGATCTGAAATCCGATAGAGTACTCACGACATCAACCTCCATCCATAAGTGTCATTTGAGAATTTTAAAGTTACACATGCCCAGGGCATATCAATCGTGAAATTTTCTGATAAACCTTGAATCAATTTGCCGTTTCTAGCAATGACAGTATTCGTAAAGTCCATCACAAAAACTTCAGCAATTTGACCATTCGTCGGGGATGATGGCAGTGTTTGCGTTGTCCCCGCAGCAGTCACAACAATTGGAAACACAGGTATATCGCCGCTTGTTCCCACCGCTTGAATGTCACCTGTACTAATTCCCCCTGGCACTGTCAATTGACCAGTTGGAATTTTCACATTTCCGGTTAACAGTAAATCATTTGCTGACGCTGCAATGGATACAGCACCCGCGCCTGTCGTGTTATCGCGTAACTCAATACCGCAAATTGCATCTGTAGATTGCACTAAAATCGGATAGTCTGCTGCGCCACCTTTAACATGTAATGGATTACTCGGATCACCTCCTGCCGCTGCGTTGTCGAGAAGAAAATAACCGTTTGAGCCTAGTTTTGCTTTTGTTGTTGCCGAACCAGACCCGCCTGTTTCAAAAACAAACCCATCAGATACAACACTTATTTTTGCATCATAATTGTCTGAAAGAAGATTTTTAAAAGCGACAAAAGGCGTAGATGCAAAGACGGTCATGCCGCCAAACGTATTTCCAACCGTGATATTGTCAACCGTGTAAATTGACGTACCCGCCGATGTTTTTAAGACGAACTTGTAACTTAACGAATCATCTAAAAATATCGCTGTTGTTGTCCCAGACACCTCTGGTTCACCGCGACTGTTAAGCGTAATAAGTGAACCCGCAGAATTTCCTGCGGAGTTTGTAAACATGTTCTGCGTGTTTGTCGTCCCCGCCGCAAACGATGAAATAGTGCCGCCAACTAAAGGCTCACCATTTTCATCGACAAATTGCGTTGGAAAAACACTGGCTTGTCTAAATCCCATGCCCTTGTCCTATTCCGTAAGTTTTTGAGTTGTGCCTGATGTGCCGCCGCCTAAACTGCCGCTGATTAATGCCCTTGGTTTTTGACTCATGCCTGAGAATGGTCTGATCGCATCTTTGACATTGCTTGTAGCTCTTCTGCCAGCAGCGCGTGAAACACCTTCAGCCGCCGCCATAGTTGTGACATCAACATTAAGAAACGGCAATTTATTTGCAAACATTCTAAATGCTTCGTTTGCACTGCCAGATGGATTTGCACGATTAACAGCAATGTCTGGCTGGGTTCGTTTTAATTGCGCTGCAAACCTTTGCATAGTTGCAATTTCATCTTTATCAAATAGGGTGTTCATCAATTCTTTTTGCTTTGACAAAGCGGTTTGAATGTTCTTTTGTGTTGCACCAGCTTTGATAAATGCTTTGTTGTTTTGTTGTCCAAATTCAAATAAGCGATTGATCGCCGCAGACCTAACGGAATTCCAACCTTCGGAGTCTTTGCCAAGAATATTCTCAAAGCGTTTTGCCATTGCAACGCCGCTATCTTTAGATACTTTGGTCGCTCCGAACAACGCATTGACAACTTGAGTATCTGTCGGGTCGCCATCAATTATTTTTTCGATAAAATTGCCAGCCTGATCGTCATTTGTCCTGACCATCTTTCCAGACTTTCCTCTAGTCGGTTGCTGTCTGAATTTTTTAGCGTATTCTTTAAAAAGAACATTAGCGCCTTTTAAAGCTGTCAGTGCTGATTCGTCCCCCTCAAATAAACCATTGATTACAGCAGTATCAAGATAATCATCAAATTGCTGCTTCATTATTGTGACTTGGCGTTTATCTGCTGGATTATCTGCTGCTTGAATAGCCGTACCTAGCCGCCTACGCATCTGCGTAATTCTGTTTAAATCAATTGGCCTCAAAGAATCGCCAAAAGTTTTAATTGTTTTTTCAAACGTACCAATCTGATCTAACATGCCTTGAGTCTGGGGTAATGATCGATCAAATTGCATTTCACGCATAGAATTTCGCGTTGCTGTTAACAAACCTTTTAAACCATCAACTGATAATGCGGCATCGCCTACCGCAGCGTAAGCATCATCAACTTGCTCATTTGCTTGACGTTCAGCAGCTCTTACAGTGTCACGCAACACTTGACCAGCTTGTTCACCCTGGTCAACGCTTACATCCATGTTTTGACGGACTCGATCAGTTGCGGCCTCAACAGCATTTGCCCTATTTTCATCAAACTGTTGAATTGCTTGCCTTGGTTTATCGTCTTGCCCCACGCGCATACTTGCTTCTGATCGAAGTTGATTTTGATCTAAAGTTCGCTCACCGCGAGTCAAAGGTATATTGAATTCATCAACACCCTGCTGGGCAAGTAATTCAGCCGGTGACGATCCGACCTCATCTTGTCGCAACATCTGAACAATAAAATCGTCGGTTATCTCTTGTGGATTTATACCAGCTTCTTGTGCAGCAACTCGGAATGTCTGCCGAACTTCGTCAGTGATGCCCTGATTTGATCGAGCGCGTAACGCACCAATCCTGTTGCCTAACATTTTTGCTATGGCTTGACCGCCAGCACTTGCAGCGCCTCCGATTAAAACATCTTCTTCATCAAACGTGCCGCCAGCAGAAACTTGACCGGCCTCGACTGCAGATTGCGTTCCCAGGCCAGCAGCACCCGCTCTTATCACTTGCCTTCCTATTGAAGCACCAGCACTTGCGTATTTTCCTGCTGGAGAATACATAACGCCTAGCGAGATAAGGTTTTCTATGTCTTTGCCCGAAACGCCAGGCTTATTGATCATAAAAGTTTTTTGTGTTTTGGGGTTTGTGACTATCATGTTTCCCGCTTGATCTGCGCGAACACTCATATCGCCCTGCGTTGCTTTGTTTAGTAAATCAACAATCTCAACCTCGTTGGTCATTGTTGATGCGGCAACCGCATTAAAAGCGTTGTTTAAACTAGCAAAATCATCACCAAGAAACTCATTTATGTTGGTTGAATTCAACTCAGGTAATTCCATGCTCTCTGAAGTTTCACGATCATTGCCAGTGAAAATATTTGCAGCCATTTGACCAAAACTAGCATTGTCTGCTTGCCTAATCGGAAACCCACCCGCAGCCCTTTTTGTTTGTATATTTCTTGCGGTTTGTGGAATAGAAAGTTTACTTTCTGGTTTTGTAAAACCGCCTGATAGTTCTGCTGTACTTGGATTAAAACTATCGATATCTAAATTAATTGCTGGCTGTCGGTCACTAGCTCTAACCGCCGTAGATGGGTTAAATTCACTCATAGTGATTTGTACTCCATTTCACCATCTTCACCCATCCGACCATATCGATAATTAAATTTGTCATCTCGATACAACTCCCAACCTTCTTGACCTTGATTTAAATCTAATTCTAAATATTTGGAAATCCTTCGCGCTGTAGCTTTGTCACCTGTCCTAATCGCTTCTTGTATCGCATCGGTAGCTTTTAACTCTATAAACGTCAAAGCATCTTGCAAAACGCGAATATTGCCTTCGTTGGATTTTCCGAGTCCAGCTTCAATTGTTTTTAGTTCGTCGCCTTCTTTTGCTGTAAATGCCGCACCAAAAATTGTCCGCAATTGTGATAACACATTTTTGCCAAGCAAATTAGAAAGCTGACCTTCATCAGCATTCTCAACACCAAATGTACTTTTTAGATACAATTTAGCAGCGTCAAAACCGCCAGTTTGTATATCTTCTAATAACAGCAAAGATTGCTTTACTCCCGCTGCTGCTCTTGATGCATCAGACCCGATCTCTATGATTTTTGCAGACACCTTGGCTTGATTGCCGCCGATACCTTCACCTCGCTTGGCGCTAACTGCAATTGTAGCCTCACTGTCTCCCACTGATTCAGCAGTAACTTGTTTGCCATCAACGTCGATTGGGAAGATGTTTTCTCCGATTTTCATATGCGGAACACCACCAATATTGATAACTTTATTGCTTGTTGCTCGAGGATCTAAACCTAAATCAATACGTCGTGCTGATGTTCTATCTTCATCACTTAAACCTTGCGTCATCCTTTCAAACACTTGTAATTTAACAGGCAGATTGCCGTTTTGCCCCATTCTTGTTAATTCATTACCAGTATTTTCGATCATCGACAAAGTGTCGTTGAACTGTTGGTAATTACCTTTTTGTAGCGCGTCAAGCGCAGATGTTTTGTGCGGCGAATCTTTCAATAGATTTAGAGCTTCAACTGCTCTTCCAGCATTAACTGTATTCACAGTATCTGGAATTACAGATTTGAAGGCTTTTACATCACGATAAGCAGTAGCAAGATCACGGTATTCCTTTTGCTCTTGTTGAGACCGGCGAGTTTCATCTAATGCCAGTTGATTCAACTGATTGTTTTGAGCAAACTCACTGCCCTGCTGAAATCCTCCGATAATATCTGGAGTGTTGACCAGCATCGGAATACGCGCTTCAATAGCCATTTATTAACCTCTTGATATCGTGATTGTTTTGGTGTCTAAAATGTAGGAGAAATATTATTTATACCGCCGCGAGATGCCAGAGTGCTTGTGTCTCCAATTCCACCTCTTGGATAAACCATTCCATATAATTGACCAAGCTGACCTATTCCTGACGAAACAGCATTGGCCTGACCAACCGCCCCAGCAGCGTAGGCATTACCGCGCTGCCCTGCTAAGTTTGCGAGGTTTGTGCCGGTGTTCTGAGATGTCGCTGCTTGACCCGCCGCTGATGCCTGACCCAACCGCACCAAACTTTGTCTCCGATTGAAATCAGCATTTCGCAAGTCTTCAGCAAACCCCGCCTCAGACATATTCTGTCCAGCCAGATCAAGATTACGCGCAAAATTATTACCCGCTGTTGTCTCTCGCGACAAAGCATTTTGACGATTAAAGTCAGCAGCACTCAGACCACGATTAAAGTTATCTGCAAACATTGCACCACGCGCTAACTCATTCTGATTGTTAAACCCTGTGGATTGTAGCTGGCGATTGAAATTGTCAGAATCAAGCGCATTTCTCGTCAGCGCTGTTTGATTATTTAAATCGACTAAAGCATTGTTGCGATTAAATTGATTGCCGAACAATCCTTCTCGCGCAAGAGTATTGCGATTATTTAATTCGTTTACAGTAATGCCGCGATTAAAATTATCAGCTTCAACCGCTGCACGTTGCGCGGCTAATTGATTATTGATTTGATTCTGAGTGATTTCACGATTGTAATTATCAGCATCCATTGCAGCCTGTTGAGCTGCTATCTGATTATTAATTTGATTCTGCGTTATTGCACGATTAAAGTTGTCGGCTTCTAGTGCTGTGCGTTCACTTGCCAGAGCGTTGTTGTACCTATTTTGATCGTCAGCCCTTCCAAAGTTTTGGCTAAATACATTTGCTCTGTTTTGTTCTTGCCCCTGATTGAAATCAGCCGAGCTTAATGCGCGATTGAAGTTATTGCTAAAATCTTGACCGCGCAGCAATTCATTCTGACGATTAAAATCTTCTTGCGTTAAACCGCGATTAAAATTGTTTGCAAACTCCTGACCGCGCAGTTGCTCTAATTGATTGTTAAGACCCTGCTGGTTTTGAGCGCGATTGAAGTTTGTTGCGAATTGATCACCGCGCAATTGATCAACGCCTAAATTAAATGCCGCCTGGTCTCTACCAAGACCAACATTCTGAGCAAAAATACCCTGATCTTGTGAGATGTTAGCGCGATCACGATTTTCTAATTGACGATTTCTAGCAAAGGCGTTATTAACAAAACCTTCTCGCAATTGCGCGTTTTCTCGAAACAAATCGTTAAGCGTATCGCCCGAACTTAATTTACCAGTTGCTGCTTGTCGTGCAGCAATTTGATCGGCAACGACATCAGATGAATCGCGGAATCGTTGATCAGCTTGTGCATCGGCATCGGAATAAACAGCCCTGGAGCCAGGATCAAATTGTGTTTGTTGATCCAAATCTTGGAATCCAGCATCAAACGATGTTGGTTGGTCGAATGCTTGATATTCGCCTGTGAAATCAGCGTTGCGATTGGTATTAACATAATTACCTGTAAAGTCGCCTCCACGATTAAAATCTTGAAAGTTAGCGTTAAAATCAGTATTGCGATTAAAATCATTGGTGGCGCTTTGTAACTGCCCAGCGTTGTTTAATCTTTGTAAATTTAAATCAATCTGCCCTGCGTTGTTTAAATCTTGTAATCCAACATTGATCTGACTATCGCCAGTAAAATCATTTATTGTTCCATCAAAATTAGGATTAGCATTAAAGTCATTTATAGTGGTGTTTAGTTGACCATCACCAACATTCGCTAAATTAGCGTTAAATTGAGTTTCAGCATTAAAGTCTTGTACTGTGTTCTCGATGTTTGGATTTAAAGAAACACCCCGTCTAAAAGGATTGGATGGTATCTCTGTTGATTGATCAGTCGCTGTGTCTGCGAGATCGTCTTGCTCCGCAACAACAGCCTGAGAGTTAAAATTGTCAACGTAACTTTGATAGGCATCTTGTGCATCACGTACATTATTTATATTAAACCCACCGGCAAAAGGGTTCATCCCACCGATTGCGGGGTTCAAATCGCTCCGCATAAATGCCGCAAATGTCATCGGTGGTGCGTTTGTGTTTTGCGCTGTTGGAGTAACCGCTACTGGTGGCGCTGGTCTTGCTCCAGATCGCAAACCTTGAGAGGCGTTATATTGATCGTAAATCGAGCCATTACCATAGCCATCGGCAACATCTTGCAGCCCTTGTATATTATCAAGGCCAAGTTGAGCAAAAGGTTGGAGATCGGCCCTTGCTTGCGCTTCTGCACTTCGCTGATATTCCATACCTTGTGAGGCTGCTCTAGCTTGATCGCTTGCCGCAGAACTTGCCCGATTTGCGCTGTAGACTGTAGATGCTGCAATGGTTCCCGCGCCGACTAAAGCTGCTGTTGTTGCTGAGATTGCTGCCATTTCAAATCCTTCATATATACAGTTTCTTTGAGTTTATAGCCTTGGCTTTTATACATTGCCTCAACCTCGACAGGCATTGACGATTGCATGTAAAACATACACCAGACATCACATCCAGCGTCTTTTGCTGCCTTCTCTAAACCTTGCAATAAAGTAATTCCAGCACCGCCTCGACGATGCTTTTCCTCAATCCACCATGCTAATTCTGAGCCGATATAAACATCGCTATCGCCTAACATTGGAGCCATTGAACCAGCCGCAGCGCCAACTATCTCGCCGCCTACTTCAACAACCAGTAATAAATTTTGATCAAACGCAATCTGCATATATAGCGTTGCAGACCCTGCTTTATAGGGTATTTTTGGAAACCCTGACTTGCTCCACAACTTTGCTGCCATTTGTTCGATAATGGCAAAATCATCTTTCGTCGCGTGTCTAACCATAGTTGTTAATCACTACCAGAAAGCGACCATCACCAGCCGACCATCAAAGGCGTTGTAGCCAAAGGTCGAGGGCAATTCAGCTCGATGCATTTGCTGTGTCTCAAATATAAATGCCCTGTTTGGTTGCATTTCAGCTAGTGAAATAATCTCCCATTTATCGTAGTTATTATGATCTTGCTCCCACACCTGTTCTTGATGTGGTGTAGTTACACCGTTTTCCATCCCCTCATCAATATGACGAACGAAAGATGTCCCGCCTTTGCAATGTTCCTTTCGACAAAGATATAGAATCATGCCGCGCTTGCGACCCATCATCAGATCGTTGTGCGCTTGGTGCGGCATTTTGTCCCGCTCAGTTGATAACCTGAGAAAAAGCCAAGGATCTTCAATGATTGGATTGATGTGGTTTAACTTTGCAAAAACTTCAGTCTTTACCGATCTCGGTATGTCCCGCGATATGCCAGGATACATAACACCATCTGTAGGATTGACCTCACCCTGATAATCTAAACCATCACAATATTTTCTAAATGTTGCAAAATCACTCAGAAAATTATTTACGATCAAAGCACCGTTGCCCCAGACAAATTGATGTATAAAACATCAACTGTCGCAGCTTTGGCAGCTATGATCGTATCCGCGTTAAATACATGCCCCTCAAAGTCAGAAATACTCGCAGTGCTGTTTGCCGGTATGGTTTGGATCGCAATCGGCGTTGTAATTGTTAAGCCAGCATATATCTCAATAACAACACCAGAACCGCTGGAATTGTATATAGTTGCCTTTGTTATTTTTACATCTTCAACGAGCGTTTTTAAGGTTTGCGGCTCATTGAACGCAACACCGCTATTTAATATTTGCGTTGCTGATAATAATTCTGTCGGTTGCGTCGGCATATCTAAATCCTTTAAACGCAGATGAACAAGGCGCAAAAATGGGTTTAATTGTTTTTGAAAAAACGCATTTGTCTCAGGGTTGATTTGAAACTCACTAGGCACTCTCTCTGGCGGTGGGTTAAGCACCAACATCAACATCACCTGTTACTTTATGTAACGAATATCTTGAGTTGTCAGATATCCGTATTTTGAAAACGCGCTCATAAAAAGAGCCGAGCTGATGCGTAATTGCTTTGAATTGATAATTACCCAATTGCCCACATTCAACGATGCGCTCATTGCTAAATGTATACCCAGAATCGTCTGACCAACTGACCATGATTTTCGGCGTTACATCAAGATCGGGTATGCCTTTAATAATGATCTCAAGACGCGACATAAATACACGCAGACCAATTCCCGCTGCGCCAAATATTTCGCCACTTACCTGACCTGTGATGCGCTCACGTATCATTATCTCGCCGTCAAACGTAGTGGCACTATCAGATAGCTCAACAATATCGCCGCCAATGGCTATTAACTTTTTGCCATAAACTTCTGCATACGAACTGACCGGCGATGCAATCTCTTTTGCGCTGTAAGTAATCTGACTCCAACCGCCGCTGTCTTGCGAATACAACCAAGTTTGATCAGATACTGTGATTTGATAAAACTCTTGACCATGATAGTTAAAACAAAATCCAACAGCGGTGCTAACATCTTCATATGCATCGAACAAAGTCGATATAGGTATCGTCGATATAGGCTGCACTTGCGATCCCGACATTTGGTAGACAATGCGATCATCGCCTAAAAAATACATTGATTGATCGTTATTATCTAAAGAATCAGCCGCGCCCAAACCTTTCTGTATGATGCCGCCATCAACGCGATCAAACGGTGGCCTACCCTGCCCACTGTTATACCAAGCTTCTGTGTTTTTCTCGCCAAACAAATAAAGGATCTGATTAAAAACATAAGGTCTTACAAGATCATCGCCTTCTGACTCAGCAGACGCATAATTTAAACCGTTTATGTTTGCCGGTTGACCGGCTTCAGACACACAAAACCTCGCCCTGGAACCCTGATAGATCCATTGATTGTTGAGATACGCGCCATAATTTGGTATCTCAAGATCAACATCAGTAATCTCTGATAATGTGTTGCCGTCGTATTGGTACACAAATCCACTAGTAACAATGACCAGGATCGTTGCGCTTGCTGGAAACGTGCATCGACCTACGCCGTCTATTGTGCCTATTGATGTCTGGACACCTACAGTATTAACGCTGTATAGAGCCTTGTCTGTGACCTTATAAAGCTGGTTACCCCAGACTGTCATGCCTCGATCAATACCCGCCTTTGAACTGAAGGTTTTAGTGCCAGGATATGGCTGAAGCGACAAGACCGTTTGGCTTTCTTGGTTAATCTCTGGAAACCAGTTTTTTGTCGATTGTGCCGATAGCGGAATATCTGGATGCTCGTAAGACTGACCAATCGCGGGTAACAAAACGCGCATCAGAAACTATCTGACTCAGTAGGCTCACCGTCATCGGGTGTTTCAGTAATTGTCTCCAACTGCCCCCGCGCAGTTCTCTGAGCAACTTGCAAACTGGCTTTTTTTGCTTCAGGTATTGCAAAATCATCGCGCACATACCAACACAACTCATTAACAAAAGACCCAACCGCTGCTGCTGGAATTGAGTTTAATTGCCAATCAATTGTGCCGACTGCGTACAGTTCTTCGTACAGATCGGTCAGGCTTGTTGTAATTTGCTCATAAATACCCGCATCCACTGCATTATCGAATGTTTTAATCCCAAGGCGTGTTAATGCGCGGTTGGCAATGTCTGTCGTGCTGACTGTCATCTATTTGGCCTTCTTTGCCTTTTTAGCTTTTGGCTTTTCCTCAGTTACCATCGAGCCAAACTGCATCATCCACTCGTCGGATACTTCAGTTGGCTTGCCCTTTTCAAACACTGCACCATGCAGACTGATAGTCTTAGATTTGCCAAAATCTCGATTGAAATTAACTAGCATTATTTGCCCCTTGGCTTTTTTACCATTGGCTTTTTAGCTGGCTTTTTTGCAGGAGGTCTCCCAACTTTAGATCCATATGTACCTTTTCCCATTGGCATCGCTATTTCCTCTTTGCTGTTTTTGCTGATTGTTTAAAAGCATTAGCAGATGGCGCTCCAGCCGAGCCAGGTTTTCGCATTTTTTCGACTTTTTTAGCGCCAGTTGCTTTTTGTTTCGCTATGCGTTTTCTCTTTGCATGAATATTAGAATACAAACCCGCCATTACCATTTCATCCTGTTAGACCAATAACTGCCTGACATTTTGCCACGCGCAATATTCGACGCATGACGCGCCTTAAACGATTTTCTCTTCGCTTTCATTGCAGCAGATTCGCCTTTCTTAACTTTGCCAGCGGTCACTGCACCTTGTTCACCAAAACGAATTGTTTTGATTTTACCGCCGCCATCTTTAGCAACCACAATGTGGCTTTTTGTAGCGTGATCAGGAGTTCGTTTCGGTTGGTTAAAGCCTGTAACACCAGCTCTCTCTAATCTAGGATCTGTCATATCTAATCCTTAAAATGCCCCCCGAAGGGGGCAAGTGCAGATTAAGCGTCAGCCGCTGCTGCCTGGTAAGCTGTCATCACGCCGTGATCTTGCAGATCAGCAACGTCACTAGAGCCTGATCCAAAGAGCATCTTTTCAATGCCTCGGATCTCTTCGATTGCAACACCTTGCTTGTCACCATAATCAAACTCTTCAGTCTTTGAAGTAGTTTTCTTGGCAATTGCAAAGCCAATCGCTTGAGCGCCACAAAGATACACTGGAGCGACAGTCGCTGATGACGCGCCAACATTACCCACCGCTGGAATATCAACGATCTTCTTGACGATACATCCGTCATAAACGATGTCGCCACCGCTGAAGATTGGGTTATTCTCGCCACGGTCAAGAGCGTCACGCTGCGCTTGAACGATAGTGGTATCAGCTTTCAAATCACGAAAAGCGTCAGAACCGGCGTAAACTACATAATATTGCTCGTCTTCAGTTGTGCGAGTTGGCATTATCTTGGGAGATGCAGTTTCAGCCATACGCTTCATTAGCGAGAGATTCGCCGCAGAGAACTTTTGACTAGCCGCAATCTGCGCCAAGGCCGCTGAATGATCGTTTCCAGAGTTATTACCCTTCGCACTACCAAACAAAACACGATCAGCGTTATCAACTAACCAAGCGTCTTTTTGAGTCTCACTAGCAGATCCGTATGCAACACCGTTTATGGAAGATAATGCCGCAATAATTTGATCGCGGGTCTTTTCCATAATCCAGTTTTTAAGAACAACACGACCAGCCTCGCGCAATGAAATTGCAGAAAACTGCTCATCAACCTCTGCAACGCGAACACCGTTACGCAGCTTGTTCACTGTCAGCTTGAAAGAACGAGAATTCATGTCCTCTTCATTGCCTTCCAGTGTTGCCGCGCCAACGACACCAGCACCCGACAGCTTGTTGACTAAAGCGTAAGTGACCGAATCACCTTTCTTTTTAGTCAAGTCAGTTTTCAACTGAATGATGTTGTTTTCAGATGTTCCCATCTCGCGCTTAAAACGATTTTGTGAAAGATACTCAGTAAAAAACTTCGCATCCCAATTCTGGACTTTCAGCCCAGCACTTACTGTTGAATCAGCCATTTTAAATTACTCCGAAAATATTAATTTTAGCGGTCAAATATTCCACCGCTTGACATTGGGTCAGGAACGGCAATAGCCTCGCGGTTAGTACCGGCGGCTCTTGCATTAGCGATAGACGGCGTTATCGAGTTAGACAAATCAGCATCAGATTGCACTTTGCCCTCCATCTCAGCCTTTAACTCAGCCCGAACTTGCTCCGTAATCTCTGCCTTCAGCTTTGCTTGATACTCGTCAATATTCTGCATCTGACTGAACTTCTCAGCTTTTTTGGCAGTTTCGTATGCATACAATGCTGGCATCGGTGAAGCGTTCATTTCTTGCACTAACTGCGGATTCTGACGCGCCATTTGCACAAAAGTTGACTCCATCGAATCATAATCTTCATGCATCATTCGCATCATTGCCTGGGATTGCGCGATCTTGCTAGTTTGAATTTCTTCTCTAACACTTTGTTGAAGATGATTTGCAAACCCTGCTTGATCGTCAAGAACATCGGGCGCGGTTGGTGCTGGTTGCTGATTTTGTTTCTCAAGCTGAGACTGCATTTGACGCATCTGCGCCTCATACGCCTGTCTCTTTTCACGCTCATCTAACAGTGCTTGGATTGGCACATTGCCTGTCTCTTGCTTCGTTTTTTCCGCAGATGGCGGCTCTGCGTTATCCTCGCCCTTTGAATCATCGACCTCTGCAACAGCCTTAGTTTCCTCAACTGCTGCCTCAACTGGTGCTTCAACTACCTCAGTTGTTTCTGATTCTGATGATTCGCTTAAAAACTCTTCAAGTTCTGACATGTGTTACTCCATCGACCATGCGGTGTCGTCCCGATACGCCCGTAGCTCGGCGGCAGCATAAAAAAAGGCCGCACTTGGCGACCTCTTTTGTGTTCAATAAACTTTAATTAATTGGTATTAAACCCTGCTGCATTGCAGCGTTCTCAATACCTTGCGCTTGCGCGTCTGACATATCCTTTGCAGCCTTTGCCTCTTTACTGCTGATCTCAGCCATTACTTTAGCTTCTTGCAACTGGTTAGCCCTTTGCTGCATCATCATCTGTTGCTCTGCGGCTGCTTGTGCTTCTGGCGTGTCAGTATTAAATCGCTCCAGTATCCGATCCTTATTCCTAATGTTCGACGCTTCAATAACCATTTCAAAAGGAATTGCATCAGGATTTGCCGCATACATGTTTGTTAGCATTTCAAACTGTTCGCCTTGCAATGTAATTTGATCGGGCGCGACATCAAGAATAATATCAACGTCAATCTCCGACACTTTATTCTGCATATAAGCAATTTCCTCATTACGAGGATCAAGAGCGTCGTAGGGCGTACCGCGCTGATCAAACATCTCTCTAAACGTGATCGGCTGGTTTAGGCCAACAAACTTAACGTTTTGCTCGTCATCAGTTACTCTGATCCACTTTTGATCTGACCAGAACTGTTTGATGCGGTAATACATTTGACGATAACAGCGAATCTCAAAAGAGCGCAGCGAGTCCATAACCGGCATAACTTCAGTTGTACCAGCATACTGCCGAACTTCCAGCGCCCTTCCAGACATTGCTTTGTCTTCTTTACCTGTGACGGCAGAGTTAGCACCAATTTGATCAATTTCGTTTTTGGCTTCAGCTAACAGTTGGAATTGACCCATCGCCAATTCAGTGCCGGTATTAACTTCAAGACCTTTGCCAGGATTTTTAATTAACCAACCAGATGGGTCAGCAAGAGCGCGTTTAGCAGCATTAACGTCTTTCACTGCGCCCTCTTCTGCAATGACTTGATTTACCGATAACAAATGCAGTGACTTTGATCGACGCTTGTTGATCTCATCTTGTGGGCTAATCAAGTTGCGAACAAAGCCATATGGACGATTGTTGCGCGTCATAAAAGCATGTTGTATCTCAATCGGATTGCATGGCTCGTTACATTCATCGAGGTACGGAGATAAACGCGGCTCAACCATAAATCCAAGTGAGTTAAAAATGGCGTGATACCATTGACCAGCATCGTTGTAAAACATCTCAATTATGCGCGTTCGATTACGCCCAGCGTCAAACATAGCATTGCGAGGTCGATCATCGTAAGTGTCGCTGATAGCACCGTCTGCTGTCCCAACAGTTAAAATATCGCCATCAATGTCGGGGAACATTGCTTTGGCATCGTCAATGTCTAGCCAAATTGCTTGACCCATATATTTGCAATCTTGACCATCTTTTCGAGCGCCATGCATATCAAAAAACAAGCGATCCCACGGTATGTGACGAGGAACAATTTCAAACCCTTTTGCGGTCTTCTCTACCTCGATGATTGCCGCGCATGTCCCCTCAACAAAAAGATTGTACGCTGCGTGCGATTTAGTTTGATCGAAGTCGGAGTTATCAGAAACATAGCGCAATGCATCTGTGATTGCCGACGCTTCAGTGTCAGAACCAGGCGTGCGCGGATATGCTTTTACGTCAACTCTGCTACGAATTTCCAAACCAATTAAACTGTCGATCTTTGGTTTGATTCTATTGAAAGTGACGACAGGCTGCTTGCGCTTCTCTAACTGCTTTACCTCATCGTCAGTCCATTGTTTATTGTCATAGTAATCCCGATCTAATTCCGAGAGGTCACGGTTCTGCTGCGAGTCATTAACAGTATCAAGATAATATTGTAGTAATTCGCTATGCGTTTTCATGCGACCTTCCAACCGTCCTCATCATCATCATTAAAAACCCGATCCCAGCGATCACGCTTAGTTGTATCTGTTTTAATCGTGGTTGTTTTACTCACCACCGAATCAATAGCCATCCCCATTAAAGCGCATACGTCAACAGCATCATCATGCTTTCCAGCAGGAAATGCGCTTAGTTGAGCAATTAACCTTTCACCCCAATCGGTGTAAGGAATGTAAACTTTGCCCATTGCAGCCCTTGCTCTGAAACTCTGAGCCATTGCAGATTTATCTGCCGTTCTTGCAAGCCATTGGAAATCAGAATAAATGCCGCGTTCATTGCAGCGTTTAGTTAACATTGGCTCAGTTGCTTTTTGGATAACGCCTTTCTCGCCAAAGACCGACAACGGTTTATGCTCATCAACCAAATCTAGTTGAGCATCAATCCATACATCAGGTGTTGTTTGACCTGACCACCAATCGCAAAGATATAGGCAATCACTAGCATCGATGCCAAAAACACCCAACTCTGTATAATCGCCTTTGCCCTCAGAAACAGCGTAATCCGTTGATATATATTTATGGGTAACTGGCATCTTTTGTAAATGAAAGCGTTTAAACCAATCTCTCTTAAAGAAATCGCCTTCATCGGCGCTTGGCGTTTGTTGGTAAAGACTATTCCAATCCCGATTACCGACTAAGTTCATCGTGCGCTTTGTTTGCGCCCACCACTCGTCGCTGAACCATTCCGTCCAGAGATATTCGCCCACCTTCCGTTGTAGTATGTCGTTTTCTTTTGCTTCGGCCTGTAAGCACAAAATAAACCATTCTTTTCCGTCCAATGCTGTAATTGTGCCGCTTTGACCGTCCCATTCGTCGCCCAATATTCGCCCAGCTAGATCATCTTCATGCCAGCGCGTCATTATTATGATTTGCGGAGATCCTGGCTTTAATCGAGTCAAATAATCAGAGTTGTACCAACTCCACACACCATCTCTGACAGTTTGCGAGTCAGCATCTTTGCGACCTTTAACTGGGTCATCAATGATTCCTAAATCGCCGCGTCTACCAGTAATGCCCGAACCTACCCCGACAGCTTTATAGTTGTTCCCCGACGCAGTCTCCCATTCGCTCTTACTTTGCGAATCTTGCGATAACTTAGTATTAGGAAACACAGCTTGATACTCTTCCGTCCTTACAAGATTACGAACCTTGCGACCAAAAGTATTAGCCAAATCCTGATTGTAATTACCACTTATAACGCTCTTTTGAACGCCTTGCGAATCCCATCGCCCCATGACATAAGCAGGAAATCTAACTGTGCAATATGTTGACTTAGCAGAGCCAGGCGGCATAAACACCATCAGATTTTCGATAGTGCCATTAACAATCTCATCTAATTTTAAGCAAAGTAATTGATGATGATTTGCTGGCTTTTCGTGCGGAGCGACAGCAACGCTAAAACCTTCAACGGATCGCCTAGCAGCTCTTCGCTCAAGTAATATCTGCGCTGCTTCCTCTGGCGATATCTGCAAGCTCTGCATCACTCATTCCTGTTACGTCTGACACTTTTGCATCCACTTCTAAATGCGTTGACTCGCGCCAACGACCCTGCGTTTTCATATAGAAGATTGCTGCCGTGGTGTTGCCGTTCTGCGCCTGGTTAATCAAGTTGCTTGCAACCGATGCAAGTGCTTTGCTTTTGCCTTTTTTATACGCCGCAAGAACCTCTGGCTGTCTTTGTTCTATGGCTCTAAAAGTGTTCTCACTTATCTCCAAATAATCGGCTAACTGGCCTTTCGACAAAACAGCGCCTAACTTTTCAATCTGGCTTATTTGCTCTGCATCAAAAACTATTGGAGGTTGTCCACCGCCATCACCTTGCGCCCCTTTCTTCAAGCGGCTTCACTGTATGTTTTGCCACTAGATTCAAGCACAGCCTCTTTGCCTGTAAACTCTTCCCATCGCTTGACAATGACATCGCAATACTTAGGGTCTAACTCCATCATTCTGCAATAACGGTTTGTTTTTTCGCAAGCAATTAGCGTTGACCCTGATCCACCAAATAGATCAAGCACTTTGTTTTTAACTTTTGTTGTTTTATCTATAGCTTCTTCAGGCAGAGCAACAGGCTTTTGTGTTGGATGCTTATATGATGACGCTCCGTCTTTATCAAC
>Ga0209634_1001168_pt1 | contig 19527 bp, 23 predicted proteins | sample LinPmetageLP40_FD_184043 | JGI IMG/M metagenome (GOLD analysis project Ga0209634, IMG submission 184043) | Marine viral communities from the Pacific Ocean - LP-40 (SPAdes) (version 2) | ecosystem: Environmental > Aquatic > Marine > Oceanic | place: Pacific Ocean | collected 2010-08-26 | reverse complement strand
AAAGGATCGCGGGCCGCGGTCACATTTTCGCCTACCGTCTCTGCCTGTACAGCTTGAATGTCAGTTGCTACGCCTTGTGCATCCATACTAAATTCATTTTTACTATCTACTTTGGATAATTCTACACCTGCAGCTCTACCATCATTACCTATTGCAATATTCATATTTTCTGAACCAGGGTAAGATACGTTATTGTCTGCCATAAAGATCATATACTTCATAACATCGTACGGATTACCTACATCAAGGTTTTGTAGTTCTGTAGGTATACCTTCTTTTGGTTCGTTCATGCCTGCAACTAACTCAGGTGACAGTGCAATAGTATTAATCAAAGCTTGACGTCTTGCTAAATCAGACAACTCAGGATTCATAACTCTTGTTAACCCATCCATAAATTTAGGGTCAGCCATTTTACTCATACCGTATCTTGCTGCTAATACGAGACCAACATTACCAAAAGGATTGTTAGCAACGAAACCAGCAAAGGCTAAGTTTGTAATAGCATTAACACCGCCTAAAAAACCACGACGTTTAACAAAGGCAGATACATCACCAAAACTTGTTTGTTGTATTTGTTCACCTAAAGCTAATACGTTTTGTATTTTATCATATTGTTCTTTACCAAATATTAATTCAAATGATTCTTTTGTATTAGGGTTGTCTAAACCAAAAGATTTTTTTAAGGCGTTTATATCAATAATTGGAATATTAAAGTTTGATGTTTTAATTTTGCTTACAGGCTCTTTACCTGTAAGAAATCCCATACCTCTTGCACCAAGACCAGCTTCACCTTTAATATTTAAATTACCGCTTACATATTTTGTCGTTGCTCGTATTTGATCATCAATATAAGATCTTGCTACCGCTTTAACAGGGTCTACCACTCTACCATCATCTAATTTTATTGATGGCATAGCTGTTTGCATTTCTCTTATAGCAGATGGTGAGTATAAAGTTTCATCATTAAATAATATTTTTAATACTTGCTCACCCGTTAACATGGTTGGATCAATATCATCTGTTGCCTTAGCAACATTCTTATCAGCTAAACCAAGTATTTGCGCTGTTCTACCTTTAGTGTAGTTTACATTATTAAAGAAAAAGTCATTAGCAATACCCATAGCACCACTAAATTGATTTACTAAAGCTTGTTTGCCAGGATCATCAAACTTTTTAAAGTTATCAAAATCATTTAATGTTTTAATCATCGCATCAGTAAAATCATCTACTCCACCCAAATCCGTGCCAAGTTTAGGATCTCCCGCCGCTTGTCTTTTTAAAGCATTAAATTGTGATTGTAGTCTTTTAAACTGTCTGCCTGTAATATGATCGTCAGCTAAATATTGAAAATCTATAAGAGCATCAACAAACTCATCAGTTTTTCCTGTAAATCCTTGTAATAATTCATCAACACTTTGTGGTCGATTATAGTCAGGTTGATTTAATCGTAAATTTGTTTTTTGTTTATCACGTTTACCACCGTAATACATGAGCTCTAAATTTTCAGCTACCTCTTTTATTCTAGCTGTTGGAATAAAAGAATCGTTTACTTTATCAGAAATTTTAAATGCTCTATTATATAATGCTGTTTTAGTAGACGTAAACTTATTAATCATTGTTTTAAAACTTTTATTAGAAACTACATTGGCATCTTTAAACAAACCAATTGGCGATAAATCATTTAAAACGTTATTAATTTGTTTTGCTAATGCTACTTGTTGTGCGTTTTGTGCTAGTCTTGCCTTTGTAGCAACAAAAGGAAATAAACCAATAACAGAACCCGCACCTTTTACAAAGCCAGATGAAGACGTAGAAAATACGTTCATTGGAATGTCATATCGTTTAGCTATTTCTAACATGTTCGCATTGATAGGAACCATCTTACCAGCTTCGTCCATTACCTCACCAACCTGTAGTGTCATATTTTTATTTACACCGATTGATTTACCAATTAATCTTTTAACAAGAGGAAAGACATGTTGTAATCCCATCGCACCACCTGACCACATTAATTCTTCTCTTGCATCCATTAAGTTACGTATTTGCTCATTGTTTTTATACGCAGCTTCGGGATCAGGAAGTTGCATTATAATACGTGTCATGTCATTTATTTTATCATATATCATGTCACCACCATATTTTGCAGCAACGTTTGTTCCTACAATTGTAGCAAAACCTAAAGCAGGATTCTTACGTAGTGCATTAAAAAATAAATTTTTTGCAGTAGTATTTCCATACACAGGATTTAATCTTGATGAATCATTTAATAATCCAGCGGCTAAAGCCATATCGGTTCCAATAACTCCAACATCTGTAAGTAATCGTTTTGGATCACTTTGACTTAAATCTCTTCCAAACATATCTTCACCAGGACCAGCTATAACAGCAGCTCCTGTGTTAAGAATACCTTCACCCATTTTACTAAAGTCAGGTGATTGGCCGCCTGGAAACATTTTAGTTATCTCTGCCGCTGTCGTACCAATGTTTACAGCAGGACCTGCTGCTGTATCATATGCCTTTGTTGCTTGTTCTTTTATTAAAGTGCCAATCGGATCGTTGATTAAATTTTGTCGTCTTTCACCTAAAGCCGCTGCTTCATTAATTAATCCTGATTGATTTTTTTGTAGCTCAACTGCAATAATTTGATTAAGTGTATCAGCTTCTAATTGATCTCTTGGAAAACCTTGTTCAGGTGTTTGATTATTAACTAAGTCTCTAACCTGTATTTTAATTTTTTTATTTATTCCATGCTGATTCATGTCATATTCGTAAATTACGCTAGCCATTATTTAACTCCTATTGAATAATCAAATGAAGCACCAGGTATAATTCCTGATGTTTTACCAGTAGGTTTTAAATAATCTTTAGATTCAGTATCTGTACTATAACCAAAAGTTCTATTTCTATTATATGTTCCATAACCTTTTTCTATAAGTGTATCAAAGTAATTACCTTTTCCTGTGCCGTACATGATTTGTATGTTTGCTAAAGCATCTTCTCTACTTCTCTCTAACTGAGTTCTAAGCACACCAATTTTTGCAATAACGTCTGCGGATGAATCACCATAAATGTTTAAATCTTTTGCTGCACGTTCAATATCATCTAAGTTTAATCGACCTGATGATTTACGTGCTCTTGCAATTGCATAAATAATTGAATTCGCTCTAACCTGATTCGCTGGTAAATCTGTATCAAACAATCGTAATTTTTTAAATATTAATTGTTTTTCTTGTTGTGCACTTCTGCCATTTGTTCCTTCAAATCGTGGTTCTCCAAATGCATTAGGCCTGCTTGTTGCCGACTCTACTTTCATTTGTGCATAACCTGCTGCTGCTAATTGATCAAAAACATTATTTGCCGATTGTAAAGCTGCTACTTCTTCAGGTGATATTTCACCACTTTTTATTTTAGCTTGAGTTTCTGGATCTTGTAAATATAAATTTATAGTGGAAGATAAATTTTGAAACTTTGTCATTTTTTCACCTTTATATTGTCCAGTTTCATAAATTAAACTTTCTTGATTATTAAACTGGACCAAATCATCGTCACTAAAAAATTCATTAAATTGCTCATTATATAAATCACTAAATATTTGTGCATATGTTTGAAAACGTCCTTTAATACCTGCAATAAAACCAGCTCTTCCTGGTCTTTCAAGAAAAGATGTTTCCAACTCATCGAGTGTTAATAGTGCTCTATCTGTTGTTTGTAGACCTGTTAATAAATCTCTAAACGTTGTCATTCCCTTTTGATTTATATCGTTTGGTGAACCTGTAATTGATAAAGGCACTTCTACAATACCTTCGGGATTTGTAATAAGTTCCATGACAGGATAACCATCTGAACCCATTTCATTTGTTGGTTTATAATATTGTGGAGGCGTGAGCCCTGTTCCGTCTTCCGTAATACTTTGTACAACAAACGCGTCAAACGGAGTTCCTATTGCTCCGCTCTCATCTGCATAAGCAATCTGTACTTGTTTTGGTTTTATACCATCTAGTTGATAATCCATAAATTTACCTTGAGCTGCTTTCATTACCTCATTGTAAACTTGCATTGATTGTTTGTTTTGACTCAAAACAGAATCATAATTCATGGTTGCAATGTTCATTGCAATACCTCTGTTTGATTCATCAATTGCTTTTTTCTCTAATATGTCTTGCGCATCTCGTTGTAGCTTTGCGGTTATTTTTGCTGCATTATTTTGCTTAGCTTCATTAGCTTGAGCCATTTTTATTTTAGATAAATCGCCTGCAAGTTGTGCACCTGAGTCAGCTAACACCGCACCTATTCTACCACCCTCTGTTGGTCTCATTAAACCAAAACCAAACTGTGCTAAAGATAATTTTTTTTGAGCACTAAAATCAGTAGGCGCATACATTTTATCTATTTGTTCATCTGTAAGTGAAGGCGTACTATACTTAGGATCATTAGGGTCACGTAGGAAAGGCAACAAATAACTTGCTGCGTCTAAAGGAAGTATGTTTGGTTCTTTAGGAAAAAACTGACTAGAAATAGTTTTAGGGTATTGTCCTTTAGCCGTAACCTCATCGACAGTTTCATCGAAGATGTCCTCTACTCCGATTTGTTGATCTGGTCTAGTTACCATCTATCCTCCTAAATTGTTCCAAGGCCGAAGGCGCCGCCTCCACCTTGATTATTTAATATACCATATGTTCCAAGTCCTGCACCGATAGCACCCAATAATGGGTTAGTGTATGGTGGTGTTTTATACTGAGCAGTTGCTTGATATGCAGGTAAACCTTGCATGATGTCAGAGAAATATCCTAATCGTTTAAGTGGCTCTTGTTGAGCTTCCGTAGCTAATCTAAACTTCTCATTTTCTTTTTGTTGTAGTTGAGCTTGTTGTGCGCCACCTAAAGTAAATAATGATCCTAAACCTTGTTGTGTCATGCCAAATTGTTGTGCTCCAAGCCCCGCGACCTGTGCTCCAAGCCCCGCTGTTTGCTGACCTAGATTAGCTTGTGTTTGACCAAGTTGACCAAACATACCAGCCGCTGATAACTGTCTACCTCTTGCTGCCTCAGAAGTACCAATAGCTTTGCTCTGTGCTTGTTCAAAATTTTGTGCAAGATCTTGAAATATTCTTCGTGATTTAATATCTTGTAAATTTTTATCTAACTCTGCCTCTTGTACTGCTTGACGTGAACCACCGAAGGCGCCTATATTTTGCGCTTGATCTTGAAGCTGATTTTTTTGCATTGCAGCTTGCTCGTCCATTTGTTTTAATGCTTCTTTAGTTACATCACTTTGATACTGATTAAAAAATTGTTTGTAGTTACTTGTAGACGGATCAAATTGTTGTTGAGCTGCTTGTAATGATGGAATACCTTGAGCCGCTGTTGTTTGACCAGCACCAATTCCTTGCATACCGACACCAACCGCATCTTGAGCCGTTTTAAAAAATGGATTAAACGCTGCACCCGCACCAGTTGGTTTACCTGTTGTAGGATCTATACCATATAATCCTGCTGTCCCTGTTATTGCACCTTGTTGTAATGGTTGAAATCCTGCAATACCCTGTTGCGGAATACCACCAGCATAGGGGGCCTTTGTAGCATCAAAAGCACCTTGTAAAAGGTTACGTTGAAACTCTTCTATGTACGCAGGAGGTTGTTGAAATCCGTATGAAACAGCCATTATATTATACCTCTGCCTTTCGAAGATTGTGGATCTAATTTATTCATCATATTATACATTGCTTTTGGCCCACCTGCATTATCCACAGCTTTTGCTGTAAATACAAACTCGCCATCACTTAACATCGCTGGAATCTTGTCATCTTTTGGTCCACCAGGACCATTGATCATTCCCATTTTTGGAGGAAAGAAAGCTGTAATGCCTGGATTGTCTTCTATTTTATTCATCATTTGATTGCTTGACATGTCAGCACTTAAACCTGGAACTCCTGTTGATTCACCACCTTTTGCTAAAGCTGGTATCATTCCTGATATCTTGTTATTAGGATTAAAAGGCATACCACCCATTCCTCCTGTGCCACCCATTTTTAAAGCATCACCGCCCATATTTAATTGAGCGATACCACCATCCGCACTTTGAATTATTTTACCTTCTGAGTCATATTGAAAGGGTTTATATATTTCAAAACGATCTTCAACAAAAGGGCTACCACCTGTTGGGCTACCATATTTATTTGATACAAATTCCATTTTTTCACGTTGTTCTGCTTGCTCTTTAAGAATGTCTGCTCGTTCTTGATCATATTGTTTCTTTGCTAAAAAAGCATTTAGAAAAGGTAATAGATCTTTAATTCCGCCGCCTCCTAATATACTTTGAGCTCCGCCTAATATACCTGAACCCTCTTCAACCAGTCCTTTAAAGGGATTAGCCTCACCTGTTTGAATATTTCTAAAATTACCTAATAGGTTTCTTCCTACTGTTCCCGCTTTACCTAAATTTTCAAATAATGTTCCTAATCCAAACTTTGCGCCGCCTGGCAGCATTCCTGCTCCAAGTCCTAGACCCAGACCACCTAAAGCAACTAACGGATTGTCCTTAGTAAAACTACCAATGTCTCTTATACCTTTACGTACTCTTCTAAAAATCTTCTTTAACATGTACTCCTTAGCAATTCATGATATTGTTAAAAGGCAAGGAGGCCGCCCTTGGATAAATAAGCCTATTTAATTATATATTTATAGGCAAATTATTGCTATATGACAATAGATATTTGCAAGTAGAAAGGAAAAGCATGACTAAAAAGAAACAAGAAGTAGAACAAGTGTTAACGTTTGACACTATTAGACCCTTTGGTCCTACAATAATGAGAGGCAAAATGCCTGACTTTATTACTAAAATGCTTGATGACAAAGCAACAGAGATGTTAACCGACAAAAAATTATCTAAAGAGTTTGATCATTCAAATAACTTAGCAGGTAATGTTAAACAAGAAGTTCGTTTTCCTCAAGACTGGATGAACACAGAAGAGTTCATGCCAATGGTTCAACTAATTGGTGAGATGGTTAAGAATTATATTTCTATACCACCAGCAAGTGAAACTATTTCACCTGAGTATGTTGGTAAGATGGTTATTGAATCTATGTGGTCCGTGAGCCAATATGCAGGAGACTTTAATCCTTTTCATATACATGAGGGTCAACTATCAGGTGTATGTTATTTACGAGTGCCTCCTAGTTTACCAGCAGAGTATGCAAAGGAAGATCACTATCCAACTGTAGGTGATATATGTTGGTTCAATGGTCAAGCGGCGACGTTCAGTGGACATAAGCATCAAGAGTCACCAAAGGTTGGTGATATATTTTTGTTTCCAAACTGGTTAGCGCACGGCGTATATCCATTTAGAACACCAAATGAGGAGAGAAGATCGGTATCTTTTAACTTACATTTAATTAAAAAAGAAGAACCACAGCCTTTAGATAACTAATGCAACATCACAAAGAGACAAAGTTTGTCATGTATGTTGATGATTTTTTAGATAGTGATACATTAAAATCACTTCAAGATACTGTAACAAAATTAAAATATCAGGAAGTAAAAAATCCAGAGGGTCAACTCTACGGCATGCGTCACACTTTTGATAAAAGTATTCACGATGATTCATTATTAAAATTAATCAAACAATATTTTTTTCCACATAGAAATCTTGAGCCAATATCAGTCAGTGCACATTTACGGGAGAATAACAAAGAACCTTTATTTCATACTGATGATGATAAAGGTAATGTTGCTAACTTTCTTTTATTTGTAAAGGGAGAACCCTTGCTCAATAACGGTACAGGTTTTTTACATAATGAAAAGTTATCATCACATATAGGTTTTGTAGAGAACAGAGGATTGTTTTTTAATGGTTTAAAGATACCACACTCAGACTTACAGTCATTTGGAGACAGCTCTAAAAGATATACGCTTAATATTTTTTATAAAGAAAATGAAAATTGAAGACGTACCCATGGTCCGTGTGACGTGGCTCGATGCTCGTGATACAGAAACAGGATGGCTTGATATAAAAGAAGTTATCAATGCTCCGTTGGCCGTGTGCCAAGAGGTAGGGTGGATGGTACATAATGGTCCAGAAAAAATAATTATTATGCGTTCATACAGCAAAGACAAAGATGATGTTACAGGTGGTGGAGCTATCGCTATACCCAAAGATTGGTTAAAGAAAATAGAATATTTAACAGTAAGTTATAGTAAGGTTTAAGTATGTTTTTAGATAGTAAAAGTGTTAAAAATATTAAACAAAAGAAAATAACTTACATAAAAAATTTTACATCTATTCAAGAAACTTACGACTTTAATAAAATTTCTGATTTAGTTGATAGTTATTCTTTAAATGTTATTTTCATACCAGGACAAATAAATCATTTTAATTGTATATGGCAGCTTAAAGAAATAGATAAAATTGATAATCAATTTTTTATTCTAATAGATTTTATTTGTAAAATTTTTAAATATAATTCTAATGTTAAAAACCGTGTCGATTTGTTTTTTTCTTTTGTTACAAACACTGGAGGATCTCACATTGATGAGGAAGATGTGTTTCTCATAGGTTTACATGGAAAAACAATTTACAGAATAATTGAAACAAATGAAGATTATTGTTTAGAAAAAGGTGATCTTTTACATATACCTAAAGGTATAAGACACAAATCAATATCATTAACTCCAAGATCAATAGCTTCTATAGGATTTTTTGGAGAACAAAATGACTAAAATATTTATAGGCACACCTTGTTATGGCAACATGCTTACAGCAGATTACTTTAAAAGCTGTTTACAGCTAACGGCTCTATCTGCACAGAAAAAAATAGAATTACAATTTGGAACTATTGGTAACGAATCTTTGGTAACAAGAGCTCGTAATACATTAGTACAATTATTCATGGACAACAAAGAATATACTCATCTTTTATTTATTGACGCTGATATTGCTTTTAATCCTGAATCAGTGTTTCGTATGTTAGATTTAGATGAAGACGTGGTAACAGGTGTATATCCTCGCAAGCAAATTAATTGGACAAAAACAATTACCAAAGTAAAAGAAAATCCTAACATCGGTGAAGATGAGCTACATGCTTCTTCTTTAATGTATAATTTAAATGTTAAAGATCCCAAACATGTTGTAGCAGAAAAAGGGTTTATAGAAGTATTAGATGGTGCAACTGGTTTTATGTTAATAAAAAGAAACGTATTTAAGAAAATGGCATTGGCATATCCTGATCTTAAATTTACATCTGATCAACATTTAAACGATCCTCATGACAAAAGATTTAATTACCATGACACCTCTGATTGGAATTATGCATTTTTTGACACAATGATAGAACCTGATACTAAAAGGTATTTATCAGAAGACTATGCATTTTGTCGTTTGTGGCAGAAAATAGGCGGTAAAATCTATGCTGATATTATAAGTGGCATGACACACATGGGTAATTACTCATTCAAGGGCAACGTAGCCACTCAATTCTTGCCACAAAAGAATAAATAATTTAGTATACTCCGACATGAAATTAGTTGATTTAAAGTTCCAACCAGGCATAGATAAACAAGACACTGCTTACTCAGCAGGAGATCAACGTAAGTATGTTGATTCAAATCTTGTCCGTTTTCATTACGGAAAGCCTGAAAGATGGAAAGGATGGTCTTATTTACCAGATCCTAATAAAACTATTGTGGGCGTGGTCCGTGATACGCATAGCTGGATTGGTCTAGACGGAACTACATTCCTTGCTTTAGGTACTGATAGAAAATTATATTTATACTCTGGTAGTGCTCTCTATGACATTACACCTCTTAGAGAAACAGCAGCATTAACAAATCCTTTTACAACAAATGGTACAACAACCGTCACTGTTACTGACGCAGACCATGGTGCTATTCAAGGAGACTTTGTAACTTTTGATTCTTTCTCTGCTATTAATGGTTTGGATATGAATAATGAGTTTGAAGTTACAACATTTGTTGACGCAAACACTTACAAAGTAACACATACAAGCGCAGCCTCTGGATCTACATCAGGTGGTGGTGGTTCAGGTAATGCTAAGTATCAAATTAACATTGGCGAGACTAGTTCAACCTATGGTTATGGATGGAGCACAGATACCTGGAGTGCAGGTAAATGGGATGAACCTAGTACGTCTTCAGATGTAACTGTCTTTGCTCGTAGCTGGTCTTTAGATAATTTTGGAGAAGATTTAATTGCTACTGTTTTAAACGGTAGTACATTTATAAAAGACTTATCTGGTGCAATAGATGCTAGAGCAACAGCTTTATCTAATGCTCCTACTGCATCTAGGTTTAGTTTGGTTTCCACTGACACAAGACACTTAATGATTTTTGGTACAGAAACTATTATTGGTACAGCATCATCACAAGACGATTTACTATTTCGATTTTCTGATAGAGAAGACGCAACTGATTATACACCAGTAGCAACAAACGAAGCTGGTTCATTGCGTATATCAGACGGCTCAAGAATAGTAGGTGCTGTTAAATCATCAGGTCAAATACTTGTTTGGACAGACACTTCACTTCACGGTGTTCAATTTGTAGGTACACCTTTTACTTTTGGTCTTAGACAACTTGGTGCAAACTGTGGATTAATAGCACAGCACGCTGCTATTGAAGTTAATGGCAGAGCGTATTGGATGTCAGATAATTCATTTTATATGTATGATGGTGTTGTTAAAAAAATGCCATGCTCTGTACAAGATTATGTATTTGATGATCTTAGTTACACAAATAGAAATGATATTGCTTGTGGTATTAACACCGCTTTTAATGAAATTATTTGGTACTATCCTTCAGCCAACGCTACACAAATAGACAGAGGTGTTGCTTATAATTATTTAGAAAATACTTGGTATACTATTGATATTGGAAGAACAACTTGGCTCGGTGCTTATGTATTTGAACAACCAATTGCTACAGAATACGATGCAAGTATAACAGCAAACGTATCTAGTATACTAGGTTTAACGGCAGGGGCTTCTTATCTCTATGAACATGAATCAGGTAATAACCAAGCAGATGGCACAGCTCTATCTGCTTTCTTAACAACTGGATCTGTTGAGATTGCTGATGGCGACGAGCTTATGTCAGTTAGTAGATTAGTTCCAGACTTTGATAATCTTACTAATACGATGACGGCTACTTTAACATTGGAACAATATCCACAATCTGCAGCTAATGTAACTACAACAGGTAGTATTACTAGCACTACGGAAAAAATTGATGTAAGAGGCAGAGGTAGAGCGGTTAAAATTAAATATGAAACTAATACAGTTAATGACACAGCTTGGAGACTTGGATCAACAAAGTTACAACTTAGACCCGACGGAAGAAGATAATGGCTAAAATAACAATCACACGATTACCAAACGCAACGCCAGAATATGATGCCAATCAGTTTGACCAAATGGTTTCATTATTAGATCAAATTATTCTTTTACTTAACACTAACTATCAACAAGATTTAAAACAAGAATCACAGTCGGAGGCTTTTTTCCTTGGCTAATACTTTTAAAAGCGCAATGGTAGATATTACCACAACAGATTTAACAACCATTATAACAGTTCCTACGGCTAATGCTGGTGCAACGCCACCTGTTCCGCCTACTACAGATGTAGTAAAATCTCTTTTAGTTTGCAATGACTCTGGTTCAACAACTTTAGTTGATGTTGAAGTTGTCCGAGGCGCTGCAACTTTTGAAATATTCAAAGCAAAGAGTGTTGCTACAGTTACAACAACAGAATTATTGACTCAACCTTTAATTCTGCAAGAAAGTGATGTTCTAAAAGTTCAAGCCAATGCTGCCAATCAGGTGCACATTATAGCTAGTTTTATGGAGGTCACGAAAGGACAGCTTTAGTGAAGTTATTTAAAAACGTTTTGAAAGAAACGACTTTAAAAGACTTATCCGATGAACTTACATTATCGGTAAATAAAAATGTTTGGGTTTCTAATAGACGTTTTTGGTCGCAAGAATTACTTACAAATAATCAAGGAACAGTTTCAGTGAAGCCATTAATTGGCGAACTTAAAAATAAAATTTTAGATGATATTAAATTAATTATACCTAAAACTAAAAGCACTAATATTAATTTATATATTTGGGATGTTGGCTCAGGTATATCTATTCATAACGATACTGGTTATGTTTTTGCATCTACAATCTATCTTAATACAGAATGGCATGGAGATGATGGTGGATGGTTTATTTGGCAAGACGAGGATAGATCATGGAAAGTTATGCTACCAGAATATAATAGTTTAGTTTTAAATGATTCTAAACAACTTCACACCGTAACACCTATCTCTCATTTAGCATCAGAGGTAAGAGTTACACTACAAATATTTGGAGAAAACTAATGCAATTACACTCTTTATTTATTACCCCTGTGTTTTCAATACAATTAAAAGGTCATGAACATCTTATTGATACTATTTATCAATTAAGAGAAAAAGATGAAATGGGTATGCCGCGATCTAATATCGGTGGTTGGCATAGTCATGATGAAATATATAGTATAAAGAAATTTAATCCATTAGTCGGTGACATTCTTAAATATGCTAAAGACTGTTTTAATCACATGGATGTACAAGATAATTACAATCCTGAAATGACGGGCATGTGGGGTATGATAAATCCACCTGGATCACGAAACAATGTGCATACACACCCATATAACTATTTATCAGGTGTATTTTATTTAAAAGCTCCTAAAAAATGTGGAAATATCGTGTTCTTAGAACCTAAACCACAATCAGAGGTACTATCACCCCCTAAAACAGATAAAGCCTCTATACACCTCGCTCACAGCGTACAATGGGAACCTGTTGAAAATTCCTTGATTTTTTTTCCTTCATGGTTACAACATGAAGTACAAACAAATAGTTCTAATGATGATAGAGTTATTATTAGTTTTAATATAAATTGGAGAAACACTGATGCCGATAGTTGAACCTGCTGAATTATTAGGTCATATTACTACTGAAGATGGAAGAAAAATTCCACATTATAAAGTAAAGACAGAAACCACACTTACACACGTAGATACTGGTGCTGAGTATAATTCGGAAGCAGAAGCTCAAGCTGATATTGATAATCCAGGAACATCTACAACTGCTGAAAAAATTAGAAGAGACGTGAAAGTATTTGCTCCTTCTTTAGCAGACATGGTAGGTGAAACTCCTGATTAATGCAGGTTTTAAATTTAGATGACAAAGCTTTAATTATAAGAGATTTTTTACCAGAAGACCTTTTAGGTAAACTAAGAAATTTTAATTACACAAATTTTGTTGACTCTAGTAAATTAAAGAATGCTTGGTCAAAAACTTTGTATTCAACTAGAAATAAACGAAACATAGAAGATGTTAAAATACAGCCTTTAATATACAACATTAATAATACTACTCTTTATGTTAACAATATATTTAAGGAAGTTGAAAAATTAATTATAGATAATTCTTTTATACCAACTCGAACAGAAAAATATGATTTTGCACTGGATTTTTATATTTATAAAAAAAATTCAGGAATAAATTGGCATGATGACAATCACTACACATTAAACTTTTCACTTTATATTCATGATGATTGGGATCCTAATTGGGGTGGCGAAACACTTATTAATACAGAAAGAGGTTTACCTCTTGTTTCTATTCCTTTTCCTAATACTCTTTTATGTATTAAAGAAAAAGTTAATCATAAAGTTTGTGCTGTAACATCAGACGTTAAAAGAAAAGTCTTGCAAGGTAGATATAATTTTCAGGACTAAGCACTACAAGCTTCACATTCCATATCAGAATCTAAGCCAGTTACCATGACTGTTGCATCGGAGTTATGTGGCTTACCTTGAATTGTATGTATGTGAGGCACGTTTCTGTGTTCTAATATTTCTTTTTGTAATTTTTCGTTTTCTCTTTCCACTGCTAATAAACGTTCGTGGTAACGACTCACCTTATCAGCAAGGGTAGCTATAGCCTTCAATACTTCTTGATTTTCCATAATATCTCCTTGATTTATAATTTTTGGGTGAGATCCAATTTAAACATGTGTATAGAATATATCAAGCAATCTTTTTAAAATTGTTTTCTTGACAGGTAATTTGTGTTATGAAAGGGACAGAAAAAAGAATGTTAGATATACAAACTATTGATATATTTGGTGACGAAGTTTTTTATTTTAAAATGCCTAATCATAAAAACTGGTTAGAACAAATAAAACAAATTATTAAAATAGAAGATAACACCCTTCACAATTTTAATACAGAACCTGACGAAGAATGTCACGTCAAAGCAAAAAGAACTGCTTGGGATTCACATTTGCGGTATCCTGCAGTAGGTAACTTAACAACAGAAATAGAAAAAATAATTTTAGAATTAATTAAAAATTTAAATTATGATGCTCCTCAAATTGGAGTGTTAGATTCTTGGATTAATTGGTATAAAAAAAATAATTTTGCAGTGCCTCATCATCATAAAGGAGGAGGTCATTTATCAGTAGTGTATTTTTTAAATGTTGAAAAAACAAATGCTCAATTTATATTTCACAAAGAAAGTTCTTTTCAGTTAATTAAAAAAACAGATAAAGAAAATTCTTTTACAAATTTTTTAAAAATAATAGATGTAAAAGATGGTGATGTTTTAATGTTTCCAACTTCATTAGTTCACTCTGTTTCTGTTAATTCTACTGATAAATTAAGAATTACATATGCTTCTAATTTTAATGTTACTTATGACGAAGAAAGAAATAAATATTAAATGAAATCACAAACAAATTTATTTGGAAGAGTTGTTAAAAGATATGATATGCCTTTAGAGGCTATCGATGATTTAAACATTAAATATGAAGAACACAGAAAAGAACTAGCATCTATGGGTCCAAGATTAGCGGGTAGATTAGAATCCGAATTAGAGTTTACGCATCATATTAGTAAAACAATAATAGCTAAGCATATGGTTGATTGTATGAACGACTACATTGAAACATTAGAAAAAGTAAATTTATACAAAGGAACTAAAGAATTAGAAATTTTAAGTTGTTGGATAAATGACATGAAAGAGGGAGAATACAATCCTCCTCACACTCATCATAATAACACTGGTTGGTCTAGCGTAATGTTTTTAAAGGTCCCTGAATTTATTAATGATGCAAGGGATCCACATAAATTTAGAGACGGACAATTAGGTTTTACAGATGTTAATGGTACAAACATGACGTGGATGGAACCTGAAGTAGGACATTTTTACCTTTTTGAAGCTAAACATCAACATTGTGTTATGCCTTTTAAAACTAAAATAAAAGGAGAAAGTAGAAGATCTATGTCTTTTAATTTTATACAAAGAATAGGAAAAGATGTTTGATAAGAAAATTACTTTTTGCGCTACGGATGAGGGCATGCTTGATGTATGGCCACATCCTCAACCTGCTTCAAGAGTTATCCCAGAAGAATATAAAAAATTAAAAAGACATTCGGAGGGAAACTTACATTCACCTACAGTTAAAACTTGCATGCCTTTTTTAGATTCTATGTCACTGGGTTACATAATACCTTTTGATCAAGACTACTTAGTTGATCCTACTGAAAATGATTTTAGCGTAACCCCTGCAAATAGAGAACAAAGTGATTTTGGTTTTCATAGTCAAACACAATTACCAAAAGAGTGGCATAAAACAACAGGAGAAAATGCAGGTAAGTTTATAAATAAATGGTTGATAAAAACTCCTCCTGGCTATAGTTGTTTGTTTATACATCCAATGAATAGACTTGAAGAAAGATTTAAAATTATTGAGGGAGTTGTAGATACAGATAACTATGTAAACATAATTAATTTTCCTTTTATTTTAAAAAAAAGAGATGAACAGTTTTTAATTAAAAAAGGAGATCCTATGATTCAAGTAGTTCCTTTTAAACGTGAATCTTTTAAAATGTGGTCGGGTTTTTACATGGAAGAACTACATAGAAAGACTATTAATATTTTAAATAGTGAATGGGTTGATAGATATAAAAAAATGTTTTGGTCAAAGAAAAAGTTTAAATGATAAATTTTTTAAATCACATTCAATGTTTTGAAAACATTTTAGATCCTGCTATTTGCGATAAAATAATTAAAAATTCTGAAGATAAAACTTTTTTTTCATCAGGGACTGAAGGAGATCGTAATAAAAATGATTACAGAAAATGTTATGATACAGTTCTTGATAAAAAATATGATAATTATATTTTTGAAGCAGTAGGTAAAGCTTTAACTAAATACAAAGAAAAAGTTCCATACTTTAACACTGGACTTAGTATGGAAGATACAGGTTATGTTCATTTATTATATAAAGGATCACAAAACGGTGAATACAAAATTCATATAGACCAATTAGATATATATCAAAGAATTATAAGTATTTCTTTTATTTTAAATGATAATTATGATGGAGGTGATTTTTGTTTTTTTGATAAAAAAATACACGGAGACGAGTTTATTGTTAAAAAGAAAAAAGCATCAGCAGTTGTGTTTCCAAGCAATTTTTGTTTTCCGCATGCGGTTTTACCTGTAAAAAATGGGGATAGACACTCAATTATTACGTGGATACAATAAAAATTTACGAATAATTAGGATCGTAATCTCTCCACGTTTTAGGGAAATAAGGATGATTTGCTTCAGTATTACCTGAGTCAGCAGCTAACCAAGCTGCTAAAGATGTGCTTTGATCATTTGTAGCGTCTGCAGCGCAACTCATCACTGCCTCTTCTATTTGCAATTTTCTAGTTTCAGCCCAGATAAGTAAAGCCTCTATTGTTGTCGATCCAACAGCATCACTTACAGCAGATAAAGCTGTATTACCAGTCATCATACCATTAACATCTTTATTTTGTATTTCTTTTGGTCCTTGACTGTTCCAAACTACATAATGAATTGTGCTTGGTAGCCAAGAAGAATTCCAATTTTTACCTTTATCAGCCCACTTAATTTGAAAATTATTATCAAGTTGAATGCTATCTTGGTTTGCTATTACTATATGTGTTGCCATTAATATCTCCTAATGCTTTATAATGTAGTTAACCACCACAAAAGGTGAAAATGAATTTGTCCCTGCGGCCGTAACAGCTCCAGTTAAACTTGTTGTAATATTACCAGTTAAAGTTCCTGATAAAGTATGAGAATGATTATGACCAGTACCTGATCCAGTTGTTGCTAAAAAAGGTGTAACTGAGGTTCCTACGTTTTGACTAAAAGCAGTTGCACTATTTCGAGGACTAGAAACAGAATGTCCAATAGATCCTCTTACTTGACCTTGTCCAGGAGGAGCAGTCATACCTTGTAGTGCGTCTGCTGCATTATGTCTGTGAGATGCTAATTGTGCTTCTGTTAAAGAAGTATTAGCAATAGATCCTGTTACAGTTACAGATTGATTAGTTGCGTTAGTTGCGGCTTGGTTGTTAGTTACAGAAACTGTAACTGTATTTGCACCGCCAGTGCCTGCTAAGTTATATGTATTACCATCAAAACCTTGTGGCATCTTACCTTGTAATTGAGGAACATTAAAAGTTGTTGATCCATCACCAACTCCATAAGTTGTTCCAGTTACAGCAAATAATTCTGCATAGGTTGATCTTGATACAGCTGCGCCGTTACATAATAAGTAACCTGCTGGAGCCGTAGCTTTAGTCCAAGGCTTAACAGCCCCCACTTCACTTCTGTTTACTATATCTTGTAAGTTAGCCATTAATCGTTATATTTCAACCTCCACCCATTGTCTGCGTTTACATATACCAGAGCAATGCCCGCACTATTAGTGCTTACTGTTAAATCCGCAGCAGAACCTTGTATCTTTTGCGAGTTACGACCTACTGTCAAATTGTTTGTACCAAAAGTTCCTTCAGCGTCAATAATTTTTACTTGATTTCCAATTGTAGGAGAAGCAGGTAAAGTAATTGTAAATGCACCGCCAGAGGTATCAGCGAAAAGATTGTCTCCGTCTGATGCTGTGTAGTTACTAGTTTTAATAACCCAAGCTTCACCTAAACCAGCTAATGAAAAAATATCATACCAGTTAGTTCCGTCAGTAGCTAATAATCTATACTTACCATTAACAACAGTTGCAGTATTTCCTGAAGCACCTAGTCTAGCAGATATGTCTGCACCACCACTGATGTTATTATAAATACCAACAGTTTTTTGTGTAGCTGGGAATTGTAAAGTGTGAGTTGTAGAAACTGTTCCTGTTAAAATTAATTGATTTTGTCTAGCTTCGTTATTTGCTTGAGATTGTGGGCCATCACCGTTTGTTAGTGTGGTTGAAGTTCCTGTAGTAATTGCTTTAGAATAAACACCAGCAATAGCAAACTCAAACACTTGAGAGAAATTGTTATTCGTAATAGTACCCCAGGTACCCGAATTTTCTCCTGATGTTTGTAGCTCTATTCGTAAGCCAGTTGAATAAGTTGAACTCATTTAATCTCCTAATAAAGTTTTAGTTATTATTTCAAAGTTTGTCAAAACTTTTTTATGCAGCTTGGTGAACTTCTGTCCAACTTATGGCTGAGTTAGAATCATCTACAACGGACCAAAAAGTTCCTTGTAGATTACCTGTGCTTATTGTAGCAGAAACTCCAGTCGGTGTAAAGCTAACATCTGTGCGAATATTCAATGCTCCAGTTGATACTGTAGCCTGTACACTAGGCGCTTCATAAACACTTGCTTGCGTAGCATCTCCTAAACCCGCAACTAATCCAATACCTGTTGCAGCGACAGTTGCTCCTCCTGTTACAGAGGTAGGTTCATTAGTGCTGATTGTCGTTCCGTTACCAGTTACGGTTACTGGAGCCGAACCTGAAATTGTTGGAGTTCCTCTTGTAGAAGTAAGTGCAATACCTGTTGGTGATACATTTGCATCTCCTGATACAACCTCTGTACCAAGACTTGCTGATAAAGCATTACCTGGAGGAAAAGCTGTTTTACCAATAGCTATAGCAACAGTTCCTACGGTAGCATCTAACTCAGGTTCACTAGCAGCAACAACAGTTAATTGTGAATCACCTGATATAGAGAAAGTTCCAATAGATGATGTTGAACTAACACCAGTTACAAATACCGATGTGCCTGGTGTGTTTGTAGAAACAGTTAATCCTGCTGCTGTAATAGTAGGATTAACAGAAATGTTTACTGTTGGTGAACCAGTTGATGTTGACCCTTGTACTCCTGTGAGAGCATATGATTGAGCAGTTACATTCCAAAGATTATCACTCCATCCAAGAGTAACACCACTGTCTCCTGCAATACCTCTATCCCAACCTGATTGAAATAAAGTAGCAACAGTTTCATCACCAAGTGATGCTGTAGTTCCTAAACCAGTAGGTGAGGCTACACAAGAACCTGTTACAGTTTCTGTGCCAATAGTTGATGTAATTCCATTACCTGTTGCAGTTGCATTAGCAACACCTGTAGCAACAGCGGTTCCTAAAGTAGAGGTAGTGCCTATACCAGTAAGCGTAATGTTACAATCGCCCGTAAGCGTTAACGAA
>Ga0209634_1001165_pt1 | contig 19551 bp, 26 predicted proteins | sample LinPmetageLP40_FD_184043 | JGI IMG/M metagenome (GOLD analysis project Ga0209634, IMG submission 184043) | Marine viral communities from the Pacific Ocean - LP-40 (SPAdes) (version 2) | ecosystem: Environmental > Aquatic > Marine > Oceanic | place: Pacific Ocean | collected 2010-08-26 | reverse complement strand
ATTACTCCCATATATGGCTCGTGTGCAAAATAACCTATGAATCCAAACAGTGCAACCAAACCTGTAGTAGCACCTGCACTAGGTATAATACCTATAATAAGTCCATAAAATACTCCTGCGAGTAAATATGCTATCATTTCAATCATGGTGAATCCACGACGGCGCAAACACCGATCGTGCCTTTAATAATTTACGGGAATCTACAATGTTAGTTCTAGGCCTTCCGCCATGCAAACATTAATTGTAGTATGCTTTTATTTATACTTTTCTATTTGAGGAAGTAAAGTTTTTGACATTGCTATGTGACCTGCTTTTGTAGGGTGCATAGTAATTGGATTGAGTAATTTTAATTTTATGCCTTCGCTGATCCTCGGATCGTCAACTGTCCAATTACTGTAATGGTAAAACGCTTTACTGATCTTTGATTTGTTTACATCTAACATTTGTGTAAGTAAATCTCCACCTGGTATAAAGTTTCTAGGTAAACGTGGATAGTTGTGAGTATTGAATGTGTCAAACCAAATTACAGGCACATTATAATAGTCAAATATTGTATTCCACAATTCTATTTGATTGCACAAATCACTAACACGTTGCTCGTGATCATAATATAATTTCGTATACAATGTTTTGTATAATTCTTCTTCATTTTTTGAACCTACATCAGAGTTGTTTGCAGACAACATTATAGATTTATTGTTCCTAAAAATTCTTGCAGTACTAGTTATTCCCCATAAAACAACGGGATCGCTTTCAATGAATTGTTCTCGTTTTTTAGCGTCGCCAAATATTTTAGACATGATATCAAACTGTTCATCATTACTAGATCCTCCTAAACTAAAATTAACATTGTTTAAGTATAATAACTTTGATATTATGCCTCTAAAACTGTATAGGTCTGCTATACCCTCGTCGGCTCTAATTTTATTATATATTGTTTCGTCTGACTCTGTGTGCTCTTGCGTTAATTCTTCCCATACAAAATTTGTAAAGTAATCTTGGTTTTTTCTATTTTTAATAAAATTTTCGTAACTAGGATAGTCTGCGCCTTTTATACTATCATATTCCTCTTCTGTGTATATACGAGGAAATTTTTTTATGTCTGCAAATGCTGCCAGCATCTGTGCCGGATCTTCGTCATAGCCTACTCCTATACCAAATGTCCAACTACATCCTAGTGTTACTAGAGTCTTCATGCTTTATTTTTTACGCCAAGCGAAGTATAACCTGTTTTTGTGGCTATCAGTACGAATATCTAATACTTCTACATTAAGTTGTTCAGCACAATTAACAATAAAGTTACTGTCCCATGGGTAAAAGTAAATCCAATCACTTTCTAATTTATCATGTGGTAACCCTGGATTTGCACGGAAGTACATTACAGCACCTGGATTACAAAGACTTACTGCATGTTCTAGTTCAGCATAAATTTTATCTGTGCTACCAAAGTTAATTGATCCTAGTGCCATTGTAACATCAAACTTTTCTTCTGGATGATAATCTAATAGTGCAACTTCGTGATCTGCGGCTGAGTTGTATGGATCAATGCCAACAATGTTATCTATCTTATCCTTGAATAGATGATAACCGCACCCAATGTCTAGCACACGACGCGGCTTTTGATTGTTAATTTCATCAACAAGTGCGTATCCACTATACTTAAACTTTGCCATGTCGCCTTTCCATACGCTGCCAAAGTATTTGTGTAGTACTTTATCATCAATACGATCTACAAGTTCGCCTATGTTATTATATGATACATCGTCTATTTCAATGTTAAATGTGCCTTGTATAGCCTGCTGTAGTGTTACAGGGTTGCGCAACAACTGTGGACTAATGTGTATCATTTTTTCAAGTTTGTGTAATATTTTGTGGTTCATTTTTTAATTTCCATTGGTTGTAAAAGTAGTCTGCGTATATTTTGTTTGCTTTTTGATCCATATGAAATCCGTCACGATTTCTTTGTTTTGTATCTATAGTAAAGATTTTACAGTACTTCAATAATGCTTTTTCTATATTTGAAAAACCATATAAAGGTAGTGCAGTCTCGTATGCATCTGTTATCCGGTGTTCTAAGAAATAATCCTTATTATCTATAAATTCATCCGCTACTTGTATAAACTCATCCAAGTGCAGTCTACGATGCAAAAAACTGTACATTACAAAAGCGTTCTTAACTTCAAATAATTTACATGCTCGATCGTACACTAACTTAATTGCATCATTGCCAGCGCCGTCCATTCCTAAATTTAGTGTAGGTATATCAAACTGTAGTGCAAGTTGACTAGTCCAACTGTGTTCTATAGGCCCACCAATGTTAACTGTGAAACTATCTCCTAAACAAATGTTTACTGGCTTTCCAATATATTGCTCATAATCTAAACCTCTGAATCCCCAACTATTATACTTGTAATCAAAGTCCTGTACAGGATATTGATGCCAGTCTTGATTTGTGCAATGTGGACTTTTATTAGGATCGTCGATTCCATTTGTTTTACCGATATAGTTAGCACTTCTTTTAAAGTAATTTAAATCAGTTATCAGCATTAGGCTTGTATGTACCTATAAAAATGTCACTGTGCTTGTGATGTTGCAACCATTGTACACTGTTTTTGCGTCCAAAGTCAAGTATTAATTGATTCTGTTCTTGTATACGATAGGTCATTAGATAATCACTTTCGTACCAGTCATAGTTTGGGTAGGTAATATCAAACCCGCCTGCTTGTTTCCACCATAAAAAACTTGCCCAGTCTGGTCTATATACTAATTGTATCCAAGCAAGTGGATAAGCATCTTGTATTGCCTCAAAGTAATAGGGCCACTCATGGCTCATTATTAGTTTACAGCCTTGTGCAGGATCTGCATCTGTATATGGAGCATTTAAGTTCGAACGATCTAAACTTACATTAAACTCCATGCCTGTGCCATAGTATGCCTCTTGGTGACCTGCAAAACCATGATGAGTGTAATTGCGATGTTCTGCACGATCTGTGCAGTTGTATTGACCCGAGGATTTTATTTCCCTGGCAATGCCACTCCATCGACTGCCTGGAACACCTGTGAAAAATATATATTCAGGTAGCATAAATTTTACTTTCTGTTAATATTCTTTGTGCAATATCCTCTTGCGATATTGCTGTATAGTTGTTAGTTGTAGTTGTCCATTTATTATAAACTTCAACTGCGTCATCAAAGTTAACAACACGTTTCTGTTTGTCTTGCATGGTATTCATTTTTACAGGAATTTCATTTGGTAGTTTAATTGGAACCATGCTTTGTATAAACTTTTTTAATTGTATAGCACGTGGTGCTTTATCTTTGTTGAACAAATATTCTTTGTTTTTGGTTTGCATATACATGCTAACCAGGTATCTTACAGTGCTATAATCTTGTAAACTTATACCAAATCTATCTGCAACATTATGATCTAGTCCTGTTAATTCTTTCATCATATTATCAACATCACTGTGATTATCATCATAGTTTACTGCTCTTGTAATTTTAAAATTATCTTCTGCCCAATATTCGTAACCAGAATATTGTTCTAATTTTTGATTAAAATATTCTAAATTTAATTTCTGCTTTATAGAATTGCTGTGTACTTTAATCCTATCTGCAACACTAAACACATTAAGCGTATGTGTATTTTGTCTAATGCTCCAACTTAATGCATACTCAAATGGGTCTCTGGTACAGTAAAATATCTTATCAAACTTTTTATTACATGTATCATATAATTGTTGATAATCTTCTTTTTTATCTTTCAAACGATTAGTGATATGATATTTTGCAATACGTGACACTAAATTATTAGTTGTAGACTCTAGTAATCCACATATTTCAGGAATTGCCTGTTTATATTGTTTATCCTCTTTGCAAAGATTACCTTTTGAAAATCCTAATCCATTAAGCAGTTCATGTGTATTCCAGTAATCCAAATAAGCACTGTTTAGATATACTGTAAGAGCCCTTTGCAAATAGGTACTGCCTACACCATCAGGTGTTAAAATTAAATAGTTTGGAAGCATAAAAATATTTATCCATTATATGCGCACTTATCTAATATATGATACTATAATAACGATAGATGCGTTGTAAGTAATATTGAAAGGGAGGCATTTGGTCTTCATGAATTCGAGTAACATTCCTATGCTTCTCTACAACCCAAGGAGATAGCATATACAATGGCTAGAAAACAACGCAAAGCAAAAGCTCAGCGACGTCAGACACACGCTGAATTTGTAGAATCTAATGTACACTACTTACCACAAGCACAGAAACAAAAACAAGTTCATATACATGGACGCAATCCTAATCAAGAAGAGTATATACAAAAACTCTTAGATCCCCAACAAACTATTATTTTCGCAACAGGGCCTGCAGGCACGGGTAAAACTATGCTGGCTGTACTAGCGGCTGTTAAAGCACTTAAGGATCAGACGATTGACAGAATTATTGTGACGAGACCAGCAGTGGGTGTTGACGATGAAAAGCATGGTTTTTTACCAGGAAGTTTAGAGGAGAAGATGGAGCCGTGGACTAAGCCTATATTTGATGTAGTGCGTGAATACTATAATGCAAAGCAAATACAAACCATGATTGCTGAAGGTGTGATTGAAATATCTCCACTTGCTTTCATGCGGGGTCGAACTTTTAAAAACGCTTTCGTAATTGCAGATGAAATGCAGAACGCTACACCAGGACAAATGAAAATGCTACTAACACGCATTGGCGACAATAGTCGCATGGCTATTACAGGAGATACGGCACAAACAGATCGCAGAGAACATGAGAACGGACTAATGGATTTTCAGAAGTTATATGCACGTTACAATGAAAGTAAGTACATAAGTGTTTGTGCTTTTGATAATAGGGATATCGAAAGACACCCTGCAGTTGCAGAAGTGCTAGACATATATGGTGATAAATAAACGTGTTATAACAAACTCGGAGAATTCAAATGGATTATAGATTCGCAATTCGTTGCTGGCAAGATAAAGCAGGTGATGACAATGCAAAAGCAAATGTTTTTGTTGGCAGTACTAAGGTACTTTCAGAAGTTGAGATTACTGCTACCAGTGCAGACAGTCCACAAATTGTTGCGTGGGAAAGCACAGGATTAACAGCAGCTGCTGATGGTGTGGCATTTGCTGTTAAAGTGGTACTAGTAAATGAATACTATGTTGATGCCGACACAGATAGAAATATTTGGATCAATGGCTGCGGGTATATTACCAAAGCCACCGACGGTAACTACAAACAAAGTATTATGAATGACGCAACTCCACAGGTAAAAACTGGTGAAGGCACAATTACAGATTTTACTGATTTTGGTAACTACAACTACGTTGTTCCAACTGCAGTGGCAGGTGATCAAATTGCAAGCGATTGGTGGAGCGGCAGAGGAGACACTACTTTCTTTAACATTCCAGTTTGGGGCGATGATGGTGATACTGGCATGACCATGACAGTTCCGGCACTTACTAAAACATGTTCAGACGGTTAATAATTTAAAATACGAAAAGAGCCGAAAGGCTCTTTTTTTATGACTAAAATTTGGCAGAGGATGTAGGAGTCGAACCCACGCTCGCAGGGTTGGAGCCTGCTGTGCTACCGTAACACTTATCCCCTATTGGCGATTCCGAGAGGATTCGAACCCCTGACCCACTGCTTAGAAGGCAGTTGCTCTATCCAACTGAGCTACGGAACCTAAACTTTTGTGTTGCGCTTACCAGCTCTACGAAGTTTTCTTAACTTGTTAAATTTACGCTGTATACAACTACAAATTATATCTTTAAGTTTTCTGCGCTTTGATCTTGCCGCGTCACTCTTTGCAATACGTTTTGCTTTATTCATGTTCTCCACCAGGATCATTTGGATCTAGCATAACTTTTTTTCCATTAATCCACATGTACCCACGGGCGCGACTTACACTGTGATAACCAGGGCGCAAATTAAAAAGTGATGGATTATTTTTTGCTACAGCAAATGTACCAACAGTAACTACAATACCAGCAATGAACAAGATGTGTGCTACTGCACTTACTGCAAACACAGTAATACTACCAACACTCATTGAAAAGATAATACACCACATCCATGCAAGTATTTGCATAACAAAGTGTCTTGTTTGTAAATCTGGAATGTTGCTTAGTGGATTCATTTTATGATCCATTACGCTGTTCCAACAATTAATAATAAATGTACTCACTGGATAAACTCCTTTTTCAAAAGTAACTTTTAGTGGATAGTGAGCATCCACTATGTCTTTATAGTCAATAGCATCATACTTGTCAGCAAAGTACTTGACCACTGTATGATCTCTAAAGTATCCACTAACCCTGTACAATGTCGTATATCTCTTTCCAGTTCTTAGCGAGCGGAAAGTCCTTGTTGTCCATGTTAAATCCATGTTCTACCAAGATTGGCTTTAGTCCTTGCTTTTCTCCAGCAAGTGCGTTTGCAGGTTTATCTTCTACCCAATACATACCGCTATCTTTGTACTTAGCAAGTGCATTATCTTTGTCAGCACCTGTTCCTAGACATGTAACAGTTTCAAATGTACCTTCGCCAAACAGTTTATCTAAGTTACGCTTGCGTAACTTTTGTGCATACTTGTTTGTTGAAAGGCTTGTAATCGCAATAAATGTCCAACCTTCGTCTGCCATCTTGGTCACATATTCAACTGCATCTCGCAGAGGAGGAAGGTAACCAATTGCAGCACTTTCATTGAAGATCTTAACTAGTTTTTTGACTTGCGGCTTGTCAATACCATAACGTAGTGCCATATCATACATACGATTTGCACCTTCAACCTTAGTAAATCCATGCTCTTGCATAAAAATATCAAAAGCATATTCCCAATTAAGAACAACGCCATCACAGTCTACTAGTATTGTCTTTTTCATATTATCTCCTCAATATCAACTTACTATATTAATATAGCACAGTATTAGACTTTGTCAACCGTTTTAACATAGTTTAGCACAGTTTCTTTTCCACCGTGAAATTTACTTGTTTGATGGCGTTTTATCTTGCCTTTGATTTCACAAGTTTCTCCCCAATGCTCTGCATCATGTTTAGTAAAAAAGCATACAATGTTACCATTCATTTCTGCATTAACTACATGACACTGCAAGCGTTGAATAAAACTACAATTTAGAATGTTAATTGTGTCGGTAATATCTTCGCCTAGTGTGCCAACATGTATGCTAGTAATGCTTAGTTTACGCATCTTTGTGTCAGTAGCATCACGCTTTACTGCACGAAAGTATGCTTTAGGCAAACTAGCAATAACACCAATATCACGGCGATCAACCAGTTTACAATTAATAAGACCAAGAACTTTTTGTTCAAAATCATTTATTTTATTACCCATAGCCTTAAATGTAAGACCTTTGTAGTATTGAATAATATTTTCAGCTATATTTTCGCATTCTTGTGAGACATGATCTACAAATACTGCACGACTATCTTCCAATAGTCCTAGATGCGTTTGCACAATCGATTTATTTGTAACTGTACCGTAGTTAACGTAATCTTCATTTTTCTGCTTATGGGCAGATACTGCAAAAGTCATTACAGTTTTAAGATCGAATAGTTGTTGCGCTTGCATTTATTTGGTCCTCGTTTGTTTAAACATTAAATATACTATAGCACATATGGAACATTTGTCAACCTTAAAATGGAAAGAATATCAAGATTACACTATAGAACGTTTTGATTCTACTGGTGTTGAATATGATCCTTATTGGCATGTTTTCATCGAGGACATACTGCATCCCGAGTTGTTTAAACTAGTGCAAATTGAATGGCCCGACTTTGAAGCAGGACACTGGCAGTGGGCTTTTAGTAACAATGCAATAGATCAAAATCAAAATAGAAAAATATATCAACCTAACAGAACAGACGGGCACGAGTTTTGGAAACAATACTACGACAATATAATTGATAACCCTAATATTATTAGTGCGGCATATAGACTAGAAGGTCTAACTACAACACCTGATTATGTTACTGCAGGTGTTTGGGAAGATTACCATGGATATGCTGTAGGCAATCATATAGATCATTACAGTATTGATCTTGCATGGCAAACATACGTTTATTGTAGTGGCGGTGAAGGTTGGGGTACTAGCATGAATAACTCAGTAGGTAAACAACTAAAACGTTTCCCGTTTAAACAAAACAGTGGTTGGCTAATGCGTGTTGATGCTAACAGTTGGCACAGTTGTGATCCTGTGGACTGCGATGTACGTCGTAGTATTATGGCTCGTTTTATGACTTCACAGAGAGGGTAGAGTGTACTAGTTTTAAACTATTTTTTGCTTGTATATTTTTATTCACACATGCTCTATCCCACAATCCTTCATTCCAATTTATTGTACCAGCATAATGCTTGTAGTGAAACTCCTCCGGATTTGTACAAATTGTTGTATGCCATATTGTAACACCTTGATCATCTATCCATTGTGCTAGTTCTGGTATATTATCAATATTATCCTTTTGGATAACAGTGTTAACCATAAAATTAGGATTAAGTTTATCGCGTAGTATTTCAATATTAGTGTTAATTATATCCCAAATACAAAGTGTACGAATACGTTCTATTGTTTCACCTGTGCCGTCAATACTTAAAACAAAACAAACATTAGTAAATGGTTCAAGTGCAGACATCATATGATCTGTAAGTATTGTGGCATTTGTATTAATAACTATTTCACAGTCTTTGTTTTTAATACCATTTAGCATTCGACTAAAACTTTTAATCATAAAAGGTTCACCGCCTGCAAGATATATACGTTTTGCATTAGGACTTATTTGTATACTTTCTAGCTCTACTGTTCTATAAACATCTTCCTTGCCCAAGTATCTAGCCCATTCGCTGCTACTTTTTGCATTACACATTTGACAACGCAGATTGCAAAGATTACTGTATCTTAGATCATAACTTAATTCTTGTGGATTATGGAAATCTAAATCAGGATATTTGCGCATCCACTCTGATGTAAGTAACTGACGTTCACTAAAAGTTTTAAGTTGTTCTTGTTTTAAGCAGTTTGTACATTCAGACACAGGCTGATTATTCATCATTAATTGACGTATTTCAAATAGTCTGTCATCATCTATTTGATCACTACTAATACAACAAACTTTTTGTTCGTTATTAAGATCTATATGTTTATGGATAAAAGGTAATACGCAGAAACTATTTTCGTATTTTAGAACATCTTTTAGTTTGATATCTGACATAGTTCTACTAGTGTTGCTGCCAAGTTAATCTCTTGGTCTGCTACCATTGGAATGTTGCGCAATCCTTTTGCAATAATAAGAATAGCAGCATCCTTTTGCTCCTCTGTTGTACCCCACAATTCCAAGTTGTCATACATCCAACGGAACAGTTCATCCATTTCCTCAGGACGTACTTGACTGCACAGCATCTTACGAGCTTCTAGTATTTTGCCTTGCTTAAACAAGTCTACTACTGCTAGTTTATAGTCTGCTGTTGAACTGTCGCCTTCATTTGGCTTTACAAGTTTACCGTCAATAGTGTTCATTTGACACAAGTTTAAGCACTTGCGCAAGTCAGGATATGTTGCTTTTACATAACTATCCAGTGTGTCAATATCAATCTCTACACCCTCTTCAACACATACTGTTGCAATGCGAGCAGTAAACTCTGTATGATCAATCTTTTCAATATGAAAGCCTTGACATCTACTATGCAGTGCAGGAATAACTTTGTTGGGATAGTTACAAGTAAGAATAAAGCGCGAACTACTAGAATAGGTTTCCATTACACCGCGTAGTGCCGCTTGACCATTTGGCGATATGTAATCAGCCTCATCAAGCAGTACAACCTTAAACTCGCCAAAGGGCATGGTCTGTACAAAGTTAGTGATTTTGTCGCGCACGTTTTCAACACTGTTTTCACGACTAGCGTTTATCTCTAGCACATCATACTCATCAATATCAAGCATGTTTATAAGTACTTTTGCCAGTGTAGTTTTACCAGTACCAGGAGCACCACTAAACAGCAAGTGTGGAATAGTTTTTGCATCTACCCAGCCCTGTACTTGTTTACGTTGTGCATCATCACGGAATACATAGTCCGTTAGTGTGCTAGGGCGATACTTTTCAGTCCATAATTCTTTCATTTATTCTTTCTCTTCAGTGCAAGTTCTTTTTGAATATATCCATCTACTGTATATTCTTGTTTATAACTTTCATCTATATTATAGTATCTACCATTATACAAGAAACAGCCCAGTGCTGTCAAGATTCCATACTCGTTGCGTAGTTTATGAAACCATGCTATGTAATGTTTAATGTTCACTATCATTGAAAATACCGTAAGCCATTAATGTGCTTCTAGGATTGGTGCCACAATTGACAAGACAGTGCGAATAGTCATGAGTGTTAATTAAAAGAGGTTTATCAAGTGGCAATAATCCAACGTTACTCATTTTAAAATATACTTGGTCACCATTGGTATATGTATAATAAAACTTTTTTGGGCCAGCTATATATTTTTTGTAATCACTACTAGGATGATCATCTATGTGTATATTAATGTATCCGCCAGGATCAAGTATGGCATGATTAAAACTAAGTAGTTCTTTGTATCCAACACGTCGTAAAATTTTTCCAAAGCCTTGATAAGACTGATCTGTAATCTCTTCTGGCTCATAAGCGACGTCTTTAAGCTCTGTAATATGCCATCCTTGATGATTTTTCTTTTGTGAAAGATCACCGCATTGTTTTATAATACTTTGTGCTTGATCATCACTTACATCTTCAAAGTTTTCTATAACTTTATAAGGCAAATGGATGCTTTCTCTATCCCAAAATCTAGGGCCAGCACCATAACTAAAAAAACTTTTTAAACTTTCTGGAAACGTGTCAGGAAGTTGTATTGGTCTATCTACAGTAAGTAAGTATCTTTGTTTTAAATTTTTTCCAAAATCACCGTTAGCAATTTGATCTTTGAGTGTAGCCATCATAAATCCAAGATTGGTATTAATCCAAATTTCAAATTTACTAGGTTCCCATAATTCAGTGTTTGGTTGAAAAAATGATCCAGCCGAGTTAATTGTCCAGCCTGTATAAATTAACTCACCAATGGATTGGTCATTAATTTTAATATCTTTTATCTTAAGTTTATTTTTTAAAAAATGTACACTAAGTTTGTACCAACTGTTGGCTTCCAATACAAGCTCGGTGTGTTCAAAATCAACAACTTCTCCTAGGAGATTTTCTGCTTGTATTAACTTGGAATCTGCACTTAATTCTATGCTTACTTTCACCATTACTAGCTACTCAAGGATTCATACAACGCAAAGTCTTCTTTGTAAAGTTCTTCTACACCACATTCTTCGATAAAGAAGTTGATAAGTGCAATTAATGAAGGATCTGCATTTTCTGGGAACAATTCAAATTCTTCATAGCCATTGTCTGTTGCCCAGGTGCTAAAATCATCTAAACTTATAAACTGCCATTTAATATTTTTATAGCGTTCGCTTGCACTAGTTTGTCTTTGCAAATGCACAGGGTCAATGTTATGCCAATCTTTAGGCTCATCTTCCAAGGTTTCACGCAATAGTTCTTGAGTATACTGCCACTGTGCAATTGGCTCTTTGCCTTGTGCTACAGCAAAGCGTTTGGTAACTGTTTGGATTTGTTTAGGCAATCTGCCGTTAGGATTCCTTACAAGATAAATTGCTGTTGCTTGTTCTATCTTTTTTACATCTGCATCACCTAATTGGACAAAGCCATTTGCTTCGCCCCAACTAACAATACTGCGTCTAGCACATTTTGGACTTGTGCCAATTAGATGTTTACCGTTCCATATTACCATTAATTAATTCGTTGATGCGTTTATAACTCGCTTGCAACTGTCCTTGTAGTTCTCTAACATTCTCTCGTAGAATGTCATTTTCTTGTTGTGTAGCCAACATTTGACTACGATACATTTCAGCTTCGCTTTTAGTGTGATCTTCGTAAGTCATTTAGACCTCCAGTTTGCCTACACTTACCTTGCCTTCGTATGCTCTAGTCTGATGTCCTGCTGTAGGAATCATCACTGTCTTGCTAGGTGCTTGGTCTTGAATACCTAATACATCTTTTGGATCTACTGTACGAGTAGTCACACCATTTAGTTCAAATCCACGACTCCAGCGTCCATGTGCTACTAGTATCCATTGTCCAATAGCAACATCTTCTTGCTCCGGGCCAACGTGTGTAACTTCGCCCCAGCGAGGGTGAACACCCTGTACCTTGCCATCATCACTAGCAATAATAAGACCACTCTCTGTGCGTGTCTCACCAAACTCCATTTCTGCAACAGCGATTCCGTCACGCAATGGCTTAAAGTTTCCATTTACTCTTGTGTGTATCATAGTTATTCCTTTTCTTTTGCAGCCGCTACCGCTGCCGCTAATCCACCTGTTGAAGTTTTTACTTTTTCTTTTTTTGTGCTTACCGGGGCAACTGCCGCCTCAATACTATCTTGACCCTGCGATGTTACCTCTGTGGTAGGCACACTCATATTTTCTGCAGGTGCAAATTCTGGCTTTACTGGTGGTTCCCAATCTTGCCAGTCATCATCTGCTTCTATTCCGGTGCCTTGTGGAATAGCACCATCTTGTGGAATCATTGTGTTTAGTTCGTTATATTCTCGCATGACATCTTCTCTGCTTTTTACAATATTACCTGTAGGATCTATTTGATCACCTCGAGCATTGACATTCATATTTCCTAGTGCAGGTGCAGTTTCATTTGCTAGTAGCAGTGCGCCAAAATCTAACCTTTGTCCGTTTGCTGTTCTATAAGTTTTACCACGTTTAGGTGCCATTACATTCTCCTTAGTGCGTAATCGATTGCAAAACGCTTTCTATGTGTTGTTATATCTTCTGCGGCATGTAAGATGCGTGGATCAAATACAACAAATGTGCCAGGATTGAGAGCATATGTTTTATTATCGTGACTAAAGTCTCCGCCCATTGTTCTAGGATCCCAACCATCATCCAGTATGCCTAGTACTTTGACTATGTCATCGGCATCATAATCCGTATGAAAGTTATCTTGGCGACTACTATCTTTGATACTAATCTGACAACTGACTATATCATAATCCATAAGAGCATAATCACACTTTTCGTTCATTAAGGCAAACAAACCAATAGCCATACCTGCAAGTACTGCATTTTCTGGCACTGGATCATGATTAATTAATCTTAGTTTAGGAAAACGATCCTCAATGTTTGGCGTATTCTTGGGCCAACGAAAATCCCAATTAGGACTGTCTGATGCCATTGTTTTCATAGTAGCTAAGTATGTTGGGCTACAAACCTGTTTTAATACCATTGTTTTCATAATTATATACCCTTATTATATACTTATCTTAAGAATTCTGCAATATCTAAATCATAATAAAGACTGTCTATTTTGTGTACACCTATTAGATAAAGCACATAACTGGCTACACTACTACCTCTGCCTACACCCCAAACAATATCATGCTTACGCATTGTATCAACTATATAAACCAAAAAACGCAGTAAGTCAAACATGCCACGCTCTTGATATAGGAGTAGTTCCTGTCCAACACGTTGCATTTGTGGTTCTGTAGTACATATATCTATTAACCATTTTGCAATATCTAATTGCTTATAATTGTCAGGCATATTCCAGTTGCCCTGATTCCTAGCATGAAATGCGTTAACATCTACATCAAGTGCATCCAACTGTGTTAACAATGTGTTTAAATGTAGTTGTTTACTTGCACCATTAAACTTAGTAACATCTTCTATACATAGATTAGAAACATCAAGTGCGGGGTCAGCATACATCATAGCGCATGCTTGATCTTCGCTTAATATTTGTCTACTATATTTGTCAAGCAGTATCGTCATTATCACTTTTCGGTGGCTTTTTAAAATCTTTCAAACTAATTACATCTGCTTCCTGAGGTTTGTCTTGATACTGTAGATCCATTTCATCCCAGGTATGATCCACAAGTTTAAGTCCTTCATGCAGCAAAAACAGTTGCGGTGTAGGTTTGTACCAATACTTTACATATGCTTCTAAATCTGGTTCATCTTCAAACAGTTCCAACAAGTTTTCATTGCCGCCATCTGCTTCACTAAAGTTATGACTTACACTTCTTGCTTGATGGCTATTAATAGTAATACTGTCTACATAAAACACTTCTTCGCACATGCTGTTAATCTTAGTGTACAAGCACATTGCAATAAGGTGATCCCATGGATCATCTGGGAACACATGTACCTGCGCCTTAAATGGAATCTCACTTAGTAGTGCGAGATTACTATAACTTACAAAAACACTATTGTCGAGTATCTCTTGAATATAGTATTGTACACGTTCCATAGCCTTGTTGTAAAGTTTATTTTTAGCGGTGTTTGGAAGCAGTTGTACTGTAATACTCCAAGTGTTTGGAATAATTACATCTTCAAGGATCATTGTTGTACTAAAAGTCTCGTTAAGTTCTATCATTTAAATGTCGATTAAATCGTCCCAGTTTTTGCCTTTATCTCCGGCATTTTCGTTTGCTTGTTCGGTACGCTCTCTGTCTCTGCGCATGTATTCTTCTTTGTAATCATTTAACATAAGTTCTACTTGTGAAACCATATTTGCGTTACCAGTTTGATGTCCGTAAATAATACGCTTTTGCAACTCGCCGTGTTTTTTAAGCAAGTCTGCATCACTAAGTTCTCTGAGATTTGGTGTTAGTGGATGATTCATTTCATTCCGTCCCTTCGTTTTTTGCAATAACTATCAAATGTTTCCCAATTACGATACAATAGCCAAAACCCTAGCATGCTCCAGATAAAGTTTGGTATCAGTGCAAGATGCGCACTAAATGTCATAAGCACAGCAAATGTTGCGCATACTAGATGATCTTTAGAGGTCACCGTCCTGCCTATTCTCGCTGTAGTATGCATCAAATGATCCGCCTGGATAACGTGCTTCCAGTTTGCGTACATTCTCTGCTATTACATCGTTAGGATCAATGTTAAGAGCGCGGCAACTATTAATCCAGTACCACATAATATCACCCAGTTCTCGTTTTGCATGAAATTGAGTCTCCTCTGTTAAAGGTTTACTTTGAAAAATGCACTTCTTTACAATTTCCATAAACTCGCCGCCTTCAGCACTAATGCCAACAGCGCCTGTAAGTAGCAAACTTACGTTTACGCCACTTTCTTCTAGTCGACTTATAGCCATAGCCATTTCGCCACTATCGTTAGATTCTTGTGATGTTACTTCTTCTACAAAGTCTTGATATTTGTTTAGATCGATTTTGTTCATAGGTACCTCTGTTTAATATCTATATATTATACAGGATATAGAGGTTAAGTCAACCGTTAAATTGCTGCTAGAACAAGTTTTTTCCAGACTGCAGAAGAACCGTCATATGCTGCTGTACACACATAAAGGTTAGTTGCATCTGCTGCAATGTCTCCTGCTTTATCGCCTACTTGTCCAGCTGCTGTCGCTGTGCGTACTTCAATTGCTCTGTTGTTACGCAAAAGATCACTTACTGCAATAGTGGAACCTGCATCATCTGTTGTGAATTCAAACATATGCACGCCAGTTCTATCTACAGTAATTACATTGGCACCATTACTACCAATCAATTGGTCTTCACCAATACTAACTGCACTCGGAAGTGTCATTGTATGTGCTACGCTTGCAAAATTTACCTCAACACGGATTGTGCCAACCTTGCCTGCAGCAGGAAAATTACTAAATGCAAGTGTGATACTAGCATTGGTAGTAACAGTTACAAACGGACCTGCACTATAATCGCAGGTAACAGTTCCACCTGTAGTGCCTTTAGCAATGCGTGTTTCACTCATATCCTTCATTTCAAAGTCTTCGATAACTGCTCCAGCACCATCATTACTTAGGCTGTCGCCGCTAAGTGCGCTCTTAAGAACTACTTTTGCTTCTAAATCTGAAATCTCTGTTTTAGCTGTATCTAATGCTGTTTTAAGATTAGTGAAGTTGTCACGAAATCCTTGGCTGTCATTGTCCTGCCCTGCTACTGGATACGTGGTATCAATGTTTGTTGTTGTAATTGCACTTGCCATTATCTATAAACTCCGTCTGTGGAAACTGTGTATATATTTATCTTTCAGTACGGACTAGCCTATTAAAAGGTCCTGTCTGTGGAAACTTAAGATACGTATCGCCTTCATCTTTATCTGTATAAACATCAATATATTTAAAGAAACGAGTACCGTTACCGTCATATGTTGTGGTTGGTGCTGATAAATCAAATGTAGTTTCTACTGTAGCTTCATAGTTTTCACCTACATAGTAATACTCGCTTAAATTATTATCTAGTATAAATCTATCAATCTCAAAACTTATTTTTTTAAGATCTAAACTTGCTGTTTTTTTAACACGTTCTTCTAGTCTATACTTAATTTTAGCACTTGTACCTGGCTTACAATACACTATAGGACAAGCAAGAGTCCATCCTAATACTGTATTATCAGTTTGTTTATCTTGCATCCAACCTGGCAGTACTTTACGTTCTAGCACCTGATAACCAATGTCCGACTTTAATCTACTGCGCATATTTTCTATACTGTTTGGATATACATAGTAATCATTATCTTGTGAAGCAAGATAAGACCCGCTACTTACATCTAGCACAGACTGACTTACAGAAATAGGATTTGTCCAAGTGCTAATATTGCTGCGCACATCTATCTGAAGTGCAGGGCTTGCGCTTAATCCTGTAGTAGGATCTGTGCCCTGTTTGTTATCTATTAGTTCTACATATATTACTTCGTACTTTACATTATTATCAGCATCTAGTGCTCTTGCTGTTTTAAAACTACCAAATCTAAAAGTACTATTATAGAAATTCTTACTCATTGCTTCTACATAATCTGTTTCGAAGCTAGGAATAAGTCCAGAAGCAATTAATGTTCTTAGATCTTTTTGAACACCAAACGCAAAATCGCTTGCACGATACACATCTTCAAATGGAATGTCATCATTGCTTTGTATCAAATTTTCATAGATATCTCGTTGTGCTTGTTCTGGTAATGCACGAGCAAATAAACTTTCATAAGGTCTATCAGTATCTGCACTTATTGTTACACTAAACTTTTTATATGTGTCAACTACACCATCAGCACTGTATACTCTAACAACAAAACTATATACTTGTTCAAATGTTGTCCTATTAGTATAAAGATCTGTTAAATCGAACGTAGTGGTTCCTGTGTCAAACATCATGTTTTCAAAACTTACACGCCCAACAATTAAGCCATCTTCATTTAAGCGTAATCCTTGCGGAAGTTTGTTTTTGCCCAAACTTGCTGTGCCAGATCCGGAACCAATACCAGTTGCTATGAATACTGTGCCCACAGTGCTATTTGCACTTCCTATAGTAATAAAATCTGTGGTTCCTGCTGTAACAATTGTGTACTTTTCGCCTACAACAAAGTTGCCTGCAGTTACTTTAGTACTGCCACTTTTTAGTTCATATTGCACAGGACGCCCATCACTTATTGTAGCAATAACATCAAGTTGGCTTTGTTCGCCTGTTTTAATAGCAAGAGTACTAGTGGGCCATGTTACTACACTGTCTGCATTTCCTACTACTGTCATTGTAAAACTAGTAGCAGCACTTATATATTCTGTGTTACTGCGTTTTCTAACTTTTATACCAAATGTAAATGTAGTTTCGGTTGCATTAAAATTTGGTATTGAGCCAGTCATCCAACCGCTTTGTGTGTCCAATGATAATCCTGTAGGTAAACTTCCACTATCTAAAATAAAATCTATAGCATCACCATCAAAATCTTTACCAAGGAATTGAAAATTAAATCTATTATCATGACTTATTCTGCCTAGTCCTGAGCTTTCAGTTAATAAAGCAGGAACACGGAGATTTGTTTGACTTGCATCAAGTAGTTCATACAGCGCACTTCTTAGAGTAGCACTGGCTTCAAGGGCTGTTAGTTCGCTTGCAGAAATACTAGTAGAATCAAGATCGGCTGTTGCACTATCTATATCCGCAGTTACTATATTTCTACTAATACCATATAGATTGTATGCTTTCACATCGACCTGTTTGCTATCTGATACTTGCACTACCCATTCGTAGATTTTATCTATTGATTTAGTTCTAAAATCAAATTCAGCCATATCAAAATTTACAATATCAAATCCTGGTGTGCCATCATTGTCTACAAATGGATCAATATATCCACTTATATTTCCAGTTGAACTAACAGCTATGCCGCTAGGCATTGTGCCACTTTGGTACGTCCAAGTTAATCTATCTTGTGGATCAGGATCTGTTGCTGTAAGTTGCACATCAACTTTATCACCATCAAAATATGTACCTAAATCAGGGAGTGGAGTGCTATCAATAGTTGGTGCATCTTGACCAGTAATAGTCATTTCAAATACACGATCTGCAACTGTGCCATCACTACTGGTTGCACGAACAACAAACTTACTGGTAACATCCAGTGCAACTTCAATAGGCACACCTTGAATATAGTCGTAGTTTTTAGGATTACCTTCTAATACTCCGTTACTAGTGACACGAATCCCAACAGGTAGTACACCACTTAGATAGGTAAAACTGGTTGAGTTTAATGCATCTAACTGTACCTGATAGAATTCGCCTTCTACTACTGTACCTAAATCACCAGGTGGTGTAACCCATACTGGAGCTGTCATACTATATACTCCTCATTATAACGTATTTATCCGGTAGTCGTTAAAAAAAGTAAGCAACCTAAGCCGCTTACCCTCTTTGGTTTGTACTCAAATAGTAGGTTATTAACTAACCGCTGCACTAAATGGTGTTACTGGGTTTGAACCAGTAGGTGTACGCAACTGACCTTCTACATGCCATAAGTTAGCAGCTATATCAATTAATGTAAGTGTATCACTAACTTGTCCACCTTGTGTACCGCCGTTAAGAGTAATAGTATCTGAGGCAGCAACAGTAGAGAATATTGTATTTGTTAGTACAGTGCCATCTAAATCCATATTTTTCATAGTACCATTTATCACGTTACTAGCATCTGGACACTGTATTTTATATGTGTTTGATGCCATGGTTACAGATACAATAAACTTATATACATTTCCGGATCCTGTTGCGTCTGGAAGAGTTAATACAACATCTGCGTTACCACCAACTTCACCTAGTAGCAAAATTCTACCAGCATGTTCTGCTGCAGTGATAGCATCTGTTGCAACAAAAGTATGTATGCCAGCATTGACACCTCCACTAACAGTCAAGTTTCCTGCCATTGTAACATTGGTTGTACCAGTTGGAATCTCAATTACATCTGCGTCTGCGTCATTTTTAATAGTGACGTCATTGGTTGAACCTTGTCCTGTAAGAATAAGTCCTTCACCAGCAGTATAACCAATTGCAGCATTATCACCAGCGGCAGTATCTCCATCAGCATTTAAAGTTGAACCAGTAATGTCACCAACTACGTCTAGTGTGCCTGCCATAGTTACATTAACTGTACCTGT
>Ga0209634_1001164_pt1 | contig 19554 bp, 16 predicted proteins | sample LinPmetageLP40_FD_184043 | JGI IMG/M metagenome (GOLD analysis project Ga0209634, IMG submission 184043) | Marine viral communities from the Pacific Ocean - LP-40 (SPAdes) (version 2) | ecosystem: Environmental > Aquatic > Marine > Oceanic | place: Pacific Ocean | collected 2010-08-26 | reverse complement strand
ATCATCAGAATACTGATGCTGTCCCTTTGTGGTGTACCGGCAGTAAAAAACAAATCGCTAAGTTTTTAAATCAGTTTGACTGGGCAAACTCCGTTGCGCTAGCGCACAACGCTATGTTCGACATGGCTATACTTAACTGGCATTTCGACATACGACCTAAGAAGATTGCAGATACCCTGGCAATATCGAGAGCTACTCATACTATAGAAGTAGGAGGAAGTCTTGCGGCGCTGTCTGAATACTACGGACTAGGAGTCAAAGGCACAGAGGTGCATAGTGCTGTGGGTAAAAAACGTTTGGACTTTACTCCCGATGAAATTGAAGCTTACGGAGGGTACTGCATACAAGATGTAGAGCTTACCTATAAGTTATTCAAGGTACTTAAAAAAGACTTCCCTAACTTAGAGATGGCGTTGATTGACTTGACGTTACGTATGTTCACTGAACCTACCATAGTGCTAGAAACTTCTATTTTGACTGAACATATAGAAAAGATTAAAGCTAATAAAGAAAGGCTTATGTCAGCCATAGCGCATGACCGTAAAGAACTAATGAGCAACGCTAAGTTTGCAGGACTATTGGAAAAACTTAATGTTGTTGCCCCTCGCAAGATTAGCCCCACTACCGGCAAGGAAACGTATGCGTTTGCTAAGACTGACGAAGAGTTTAAACAGTTACTTGAACACGAGAATGAAAAGGTGCAAGCACTTGTGGCTGCCAGACTAGGCGTTAAGTCTACTATAGAAGAGACACGTACACAGCGTTTTATAGACATAGCAGGGAGGGGTACGTTACCTATACCCTTGCGTTACTACGCGGCACATACAGGGCGTTGGGGTGGTGATGACAAGATTAATATGCAGAACCTACCGCGTGGTTCACAACTTAAGAAAGCAATGTGCGCTCCAGAAGGGTACAAGTTTATAGACTGTGACTTGTCTCAGATCGAGGCTAGAACTTTAGCTTGGCTTGCAGAGGCCGACGACTTAGTAGAGGCGTTCGATAGAGGTGACGATGTGTACAAGATTATGGCTTCAGCTATCTACGATAAGCCCGAAGATGAGATAACAAAAGAAGAACGTTTTGTTGGTAAGACTACGATACTAGGTGCAGGGTATGGAATGGGCGCTGCAAAATTTAAGTCTCAGCTTAAAACGTTTGGTGTAGAACTAGAGCAAGACGAGTGTGATCGTATTATCAAAGTATACAGAGAAACATATCCTGACATACCTAAGCTGTGGCGTTCTGCCGGTAAAGCCCTAAAGAATATTATGGAAGATAAGACGTTTGACTTTGGTAGGGAGGGAGTTGTTTGGGCTAATGGGTCTGTAGGTATTGAGTTACCAAACGGATTGTATGTTAGGTATCCAAACTTACGTAATGAAACCGACGAGGACGGTAATACAGAAACCGTGTACGACACACGGAGGGGTAGAGCCATCCTGCCTAATAGAATCTACGGCGGCAAAGTTATAGAGAATGTATGTCAAGCACTGGCACGGATTGTTATTGGTGAGCAGTTGTTGCGTGTATCACAGAAGTACAAAGTAGTAATGACGGTACATGATGCAATAGGCTGTATTGCTCCTGAAGCTGAAGTAGAACAAGCAATGGAGTTTGTTGAAAAAAGTATGAGAGTGCGTCCTAAGTGGGCTTCGGATTTACCCTTAGATTGTGAAGGTGGGTGGGGAGAATCTTATGGTACGTGCTAAGAATTACAGGAGGCTTTGGTGAGTTTCCCTCCTGTAAAACCCCAGAGGGCGGTGGGTTGGTCATCATTAGCCGGTAACACCCTCAATGTACAGCAGGAACCTAAAAATTACATAGTAGGGTTATCAATCTCCTGCTACGTCGTTCTCCAGTCCAGTGTGTACATCGGATAAGCCACGCTACGGTTAGTCGTACTTCCTACCCGAAGTACGCACCAAATTTAAGGGGGAAGATGATGAGTAAGAAACTAAGTCAAGAAGAACTACAGAAAATTTGGGACACTCAGCTTTTACATTCTTGGGAGAACAACAAGAGTGGTTGGTCTATAGGTGTTAGATTTTTAGACAGCATTGACTCAGATACAGTACGAGGGAAATTAGATTTTATTCACGAGCTTGACTTTGACGCTATGACTTCTGAAATAGCTTCTTATAAACTTAAACGCTGTTTAGACGTTTCAGCTAAAGGCGATTTAGAATTTAGGCCGGGTGCTACTGCTAGAGCTTTTATTGCACAGCGTTGTGAACGACTAAATAATTGTTTGTGGTCTGGAAAGCACACGTTAGAAATACTTTTGGATAACATAGACAATTTTAAGTGGCGTAAGTTAGGGAAAAAATCGCATAACGAAAGCAGTCGTATGAGATCAAAGAGAAGACATGCTCCGACTACGCGCAAGATTGAAGCTAGAGAGCTTACTAAAAAGCACCACTGGAATATTGTTAAATAGGAGGCGTTATGAAAAGACTAACCAAAGCAAGACTTAAGAGTGAACTGTTCGTACTCAAGCAGGACATAAAAGACTTAAGGCAAGCGGAGAAAATATGGGAAGGACTTCTTCTTAGTTGGCCTGATGACACTGACTACATTTTTGTTGACGAAGAAGGTGCCGTTGAAAAAACTACTGGAGTACTACACTAATGACACTAATGTTAAATGCTTTAGAGAAACAAACCGGAGGTAACCACTACAAGGATATGGCTATACAACCGGCAGAGTATGCTGAGAAAAACGGCCTGTCATTGCTTGAGGGTAACATCGTTAAGTACGTCTCACGTTGGAAGAAGAAGGGCGGTCTAACTGATCTGCAAAAGATCATACATTGTGCGGAACTCATTATAGAAATACATGAGGTCAAATGAAACTCACTGTAGAGCTAGACGAAGAAGATGTAGAAGAAGTTATACAACTTATGCACAGAGTTATACAGGCTGTAGAAAAGTTAGAAAATTACGTAGAGGAGAAGCAAGATGAGTGACCCATATGTGTTTAATTGTACTATAGTACGTGTAGTTGATGGAGATACCGTAGATGTCGATGTTGATTTGGGTTTTGGTTGTTGGGTACGTGGTAACAATGGTCGGATTCGTCTGTTTGGCATTGATGCTCCCGAATCTCGCGGAGGAACTGTGGAAACAAAAGCACATGGGCTTCTCGCAAAGAAGTTTGTGCAAGACTTCCTCAAAGTCGGAACGACGGCTACCTTAAGAACTTTAGATAAAGGTAAGTTTGGCCGGTACTTAGGCGACTTTAAAGTGTACGACAAGTGGCTAGGTAATGAACTTGTAAATAACTTTCTCGCTGTACCGTACTTAGGGCAAAGTAAAGATACTATTGCGGCACTGCACGAAGCTAACCGCCAACAACTAATCAAACAGGGGTTGTTATGAAAAAAGAATATCTCAAACTTGATTATAAACGCATATTAGAATTTGCAGAAAAAGACCACCAAGAAAACGTAAAGAAAGGTTGTAAGTACGCTGTGTTACGCGACCAGTACGAAAAAAAGAATGGCAAAAAAGAAACTAATTAAGCAAGGATTGCTATGACCGCTTGGAGTTACAGTAGTATAAGCACGTTCAAGCAATGCCCTAAAAAGTATTATCACTTGAAGGTGGCTAAAGATGTGAAGGACGTAAGTAGTTCTGCTATGTACTACGGTAACGAGGTGCATAGAGCTGCGGAACATTACGTCAAGAAAGGCACACCTATACCTACTAAGTTCAACTTTATTAAAAAGACTTTAGACTCGCTAAATAATATACAAGGTGAGAAACATTGTGAGATACGAATGGCTTTGGCTAAAGAAGAAGGTGAGTATGTACCCACGACTTTCTTTGCTGACAACGTATGGTGGAGAGGTATAGCGGACTTACTTATAGTTGATGACGATAAAGCTTATCTAGTTGATTACAAGACAGGTAAAAGTGCTAAGTATGCGGACACCAAACAATTAGATTTACTGGCAGGGGCTACGTTCACACACTATCCAGGGATTAAAAGTATTAAGTCTGCTTTAGCATATGTAGTGAGTAAAGAATTTGTGCAAAAGAAACACACGTCAGACATGCGTAAGTCATATCTCACTGTGTTTGACGACGAACTAGAAAGACTAGACTCGGCAGAAGAGAACGAAGTGTGGAACGCTATTGACGGTCCACTGTGTGCGTACTGTCCGGTAACTAAATGTGAACATAATAGGAGGTGATAAATGAGTAAACAAAAGGTTAGGGGTATACCTCATTGGCGTAAGTTTAAAGAAGCGGCAAACGCATTGGAAAAATTCGGTGCAGAGTTCCCACCTTCACTTACTCATACTAAAGACTCTCTGAAAATGAATTCTATGCTTATAAAAAACGGTCCAAAATTTTATGTGCCCCAAATTAACGAAGTACTTAACATTGGTAAACAGAAAGAAGGCTATGTAGTGTTTGAAGACGATGAACTTATTAATTTGCCTTACCCCATAACGATATTGTTAAGTGAGTCATGGTTACGTACTGCACCCAGAGAAGAAGGCGCTCTCCATAACAGTTGGAAGATTTCTGTTTTTTGTCAACCAAACAAAAATGGTCCTATAGTGTGTACAAGTACAGTGTACGACCCTAATCGTAAAGTATGGGTAGGTTTGCCTATAGCAGTAGCGTTGAGCAAAGTCCCATTGCCAGTCGAAAAAGGGGTTGGTTATGGGTTGGGGCGTAGGTATTGGGGCGATCCTGCTACGCAAGAATTGCTAAAGCAAATGAAAGATGCGGGTCAAACTGAAGAAGAAGGCTTGCGTGATTTTGACGAAGACATTGCCGCTTTAATGTCTCTGATAAAATTATTATCTGTGCAGGGTATGGAAAGAGTTAAAGTAAAGATGCCTGACAAGTTGGTAAAAAAACACGCTAAACACAGTAATGACACTTCTGATTATTCTTACCATGTTCTTAAAATAGGTGGGGACATTTGGGATAGCCCCTATGTAATGGAGTCAAACCAGAATAGTGGTAAGCGTAGTCATTTACGGCGTGGGCACATACGACGGCTTGCACACAAGAATGTATGGGTACGTGCTTCTTTTATACAAGGTAGCAAAGAAGGCTTTGTAGAGAAAGAATACCATATAACTCAAATGTAAAGGAGGTAACATGCCTAAGAAACGAAACTACAAGAAAGAATATGAAAACTACCAAGGCACGGAAGAGCAAAAGAAGAACCGTGCAAAACGTAATGCTGCTCGACGCAAAGCTTCAAAAGATGGCAAAGTCAGTAAGGGCGACGGTAAAGACGTAGCACACAAGAAGGCTATATCTAAGGGCGGAAAGAACCCAGGCAATACTAAAGTAGAAGTAGCCGGTGCTAACCGTTCGTTCAAGCGTAACTCAAAAGGCAAGTTAGTCTCAGAGAAAAGCACTCGTGAGCGGAAAGCATAATGCAAGTAGTCGATGATAAGGCGATCATACTTAGAACTAAACGTCCCCATCTAGTCACTGAGGCTATCGAAAGGTGTAAGGTTTTAAGCGAAGAAGATGGGATGTATAAAGTTGCAGTTAAATGGGACTTAAAAGGAGCGCAAGCACTAGCAAAGTTGAAGGTTGAAGGTACACCTTCGCCCATTACACGCGACTATGAATGGACTGGTAAGTATGAACCCTTTGCCCACCAACGTGAGACTTCTGCTTTTCTTACGTTACACAAAAAAGCTTTTTGTTTTAACGAACAGGGTACAGGTAAAACTGCTAGTGTAATATGGGCAGTGGATTACTTGATGAACTTAGGACACCTCAAACGTGTACTTGTAATCTGCCCTCTGTCTATTATGAAATCAGCATGGCAGCAAGACTTATTTAAGTTTGCCATGCACCGCAGTTGTTCAGTTGCTCACGGCACGTCTACTCAACGCAAAAAGATAATCAACGCAGGAGCAGAGTTTGTCATTATAAACTTTGATGGCGTAGCTGTAGTTTCAGAAGAGATTATCAATGGTGGGTTCGACATGATCGTAGTCGATGAAGCCAATGCGTATAAAAACGCGCAGACAAACCGTTGGAAAACGCTTAACAAACTTGCGACTAACATTCCCTGGATGTGGATGCTTACTGGTACTCCAGCAGCTCAATCACCTGTTGATGCTTTTGGTTTAGCTAAGTTAATTAATCCAGATGGCGCACCTAAATACTTTGGGCAGTTTCGTGACAAGGTTATGCACAAGATAACTCAGTATATATGGAGACCTAAGCCAGATGCGGACACTATAGTACATAAAGTTTTGCAACCGGCAATTAGGTTTGAGAAAGACCAGTGCCTAGACTTACCTCCAGTTGTGCATGTGGAACGCGAAGCTCCACTTACTAAGCAGCAAGAGACTTACTATAAGTTATTGAAAGATAGGATGATGATGCAAGCAGACGGAGAACAGGTTACTTCGGTCAATGCTGCTACTAACTTAAACAAGCTGTTGCAAATCTCAGGAGGCGCGGTTTATTCCGACGACAAAGAAGTTATACAGTTTGATGTAAGTAACAGGCTAAACATTGTTAAAGAAGTAATTGAAGAGTCATCTCACAAGGTGCTTGTGTTTGTACCCTTTACACATACTATAAATTTGCTTGAGGAGTTCCTAACTAAAAGTAAAATTACCTGCAAAGTAATCTCTGGAAAAGTAACTGTTAATAAACGCGCTGAAATTATTAAGACTTTCCAAGAAGATGACGATCCATACGTTCTTATTATACAACCGCAAGCCGCGTCACATGGTTTGACTTTAACAGCCGCCAACACAGTTATATGGTATGCACCAGTGACCAGTGTAGAGACATACCTACAAGCTAACGCCCGTATAAATAGACCCGGCCAGCATAACTCTATGACGGTAGTACACGTAACAGGAAGTGCTGTGGAAGAACGACTCTACACAATGCTGCAAAATAACATCACTAACCACAATAAGATCATTGATTTGTATAGACAGGAAATAGATGCTTGACAATGTAAAAGACTCTGCTAAACTGGTTATCCCTTTGAAAAGGAGCGAACATGACTAAGTTAACAGCAGACAGAATGGCCTCAGATTATATGAAGTTGAGGCACACCATCAAAGATAAAGAAGACGAGATCAAAAAGCTTAAAGCAATACAGGCTAAGATTTCTGACAAGATGCTAGAGCTATGTGCAGAGCAAAACGTAGATAGCTTGAAGACTCAAGAAGGTACTATTAGTCGCAGAGTAATATCTCAATACTGGACAAGTGACTGGGAGAGACTGCACGAGTTCCTTATAAAACATGACGCACTGCACTTGCTTGAGAAACGAATCCACAATGGCAACATGAAAGAGTTCCTAGCTGAAAACCCTGACATATGTCCTGAAGGGCTACAGGCGAACAGTAAGTTTGCTATCTCTGTACGTAAGCCGACAAATAAGTGAACCGACTAGAAACACAAGACGGATGCTTTTTAGACCCTGCTACTTACGCACCTAAAGCGTCAATCAAAGTAGTAATAGCAGACGAAGGTTTGTTATCTAGGAACTACTACGACTACTCAGGTAATCTTAAGTGTTGGTCTTTGGACTCCAATACCCCCGACCCTAGTGTGCCGGTTGAGAACAGAGAGTCTGCCCGATGTATTGATTGTGTGCAAAACATAAAAGGTGCAACCGGATATAAGAGTAAGCCTTGTAAATTCTATACAGTTATTACCGTAGTAGAAGAAGAATCTAAAACAGTGTGTAGTTTACGGATTGGAGGTATTAGCTTATTTGCCAAAGCGGTAAACAAGATGACGCTATACCAGTACCGAGACTATTTAAAAAGTAACGGAGAAGAACTTAACACTGTTTTGACAGAGATATATTTTGTTGAGACTTACAACCTACACAAGATGTATTTCAAACCTGCTCGACCAATTAGTACGGAAGAGCTAGATGTTGTAAACAAACTCGTCTTAAAAGACGGCGAATATATTAACCCTTTTGATAATGGAAATGAGAATATGAAAGACAACGAGCATATAATTAAAAATGTACTCGCGCATTACCCACGTATAAACCAGCCATATAAATGGAGTGACCAGCAAAATAAAAGTGTTCCTTGCGATGCAATGGAAGACGGCGCTTCTTATGACTTAGGTTTTAAAATGAGTTTAGAGCAAGCTAAAGAACTGGATGCTCTAATGAAAAAAGCTTGGGAGGCTAGGAAAAAAGCTGATGATTCGTTCCCGCAAAACAAACTAAAGATGAGTTTTAAAAAGCAAGACGATGGAACTTATGTGGGTTCTGCTAAGATAAAAGCCCAATATAGCGGTAAGAAAACTGGGATACCAAAGCAGTTTGACGTGAAAAATAATAAGCTTGAGCCAGACTTTGAGCTTACTCATGGTAGCTTAGTAAATATAGCGGTTAACTTTGCGCCTTTTAAACAAAACGGTGGTGGGGTATCTCTTCGACTACGCGGGGCAATGATTAAAAAATTAGAGCCACGTATGGAAGCGTCTCCTTTTGATGTAGAAGAAGATGGTTTTACTGTAGGTGAAGAGTCGGGTAGTCCGTTTACTGTTGAGGATTCTGGAGATGATTTTGAAGAAGCTACGACAACTGCTTCTGAACCTGATCCGTTTGATGACGAAGAAGAGCCGGTAGCCGAGCCGGTAAAACGTAAGAAGAAAAAGGAAGAGCCAAAGCCCGACGGTGAAGACTTATCTTCTATTATAGACGAATGGGGGAGTGACGAAGACTAATGAGTTACGGTTATACAACTCGACTCGATAGCCTTAATAAACAGGCAGACCGAACCTCACTGGGAGTAAAACTAGGAAGGGTATGTATTAAGCACGACATACCTGTTTCCGATGTTGCCTCTCAGTTGGGGGTCAGCAGACAGACGGTCTACAACTGGTTTATGGGTACGCACGAGCCGCACTCTGACTTAACTAGTGCGATCAAAAAGTACATAGCTAAGTTTAAACAATAATTAGAATTGGTTACATAACCAAGAGGGCTTGGGGGTAATCTGCCCCTGCAAATTATATGGAGAACTTTAACTTAATAGAACATGTAGTGCCATCGGGAGGGTGGTATTGTGCAGTTGGCATACCCCCCGGCAAGAACCAAAAAGTAATTCACAAGTGGACAAAAGACAAAGAAGAACTACAAACTGTATTTGATACCTTTGCTTCTCAAGGTAAGCACGTATACTTCGGGCTAGCTAAGTACAAAGAAAACACTAAACGTACAGCAGACAATGTAGAGTCTTTGCAGTCTTTATGGGTAGATATAGATTGTGGTGAAGGTAAAGCAAACGCCATCGAGCAATCAACAGGGCTACCCGAAGGTTACGCTACACAAGCAGAAGGGTTACGCGCTCTAGCTTCTTTTACTAAAACACTAGGTCTACCAAGGCCAACACTAGTTGACTCAGGTAACGGTGTACATGCGTACTGGGCGTTTACTGAAGAGGTACCTAAAGAACAGTGGATACCTGTAGCTAAACGTTTTAAGGAGGTGTGCGTTACTCAAAAGTTTTGCGCTGACCCTAGAGTATTTGAAGTAGCACGAATACTTAGAGTTCCTGGTACTCTAAACGTTAAGTACGATACCCCTAGTAAAGTAACTGTAAAACATGTAGCCGCTGCTATTCCGTTTAGCGAACTACGTGACGTGCTTGGTGTTGACGAAGACGCAGTAGAGATACCTAAGACCGCAAAGAATCTTAGCTGGGAAGAACGTGTTTTTGCAGAAGACCATACTACTTCGTTCAAAGCAATTATTACCAGAGAAAACCCTTGTAAACAGCTTGTTGATTGCATTAAGAATCGAAAGACTTTAGCTGAACCTAGATGGTTCAACGCTTTGTCTATAGCTAAACACTGTAACGATTCGGATAAGGCAGTACATGCGTTATCTAAGGGCCATCCCGATTACGACCCTGATATGGTTCAGCGTAAGATCAAAGGTATAAAAGGACCGCACGGGTGTGACAAGTTTGCTGAACACAACTTGGCTGGGTGCGAGGGATGCGTACATAAGGGCAGCATAACTAGTCCAATACAACTTGGCAAAGAACCAGAACTATTTGAAGAAGACGAGGAAGAAAAAGAAAAGGCTACCAAGAAACCTCCGTACCCTAAGAATTACTACAAGGCAAAAAGTGGGGGTATATGGTTTCACAACTTGGAAGATGAGAACAGTACTGGGCCTAAGTTAGTTTACCCGTATGATTTTTATGTTGAGAAACGGATGTGGGATCCCGGCGAAAGCTCTTACCAAGCTGTGTTTAAGTTACACAGTCCTCGTGATGGTCTCAGAGAGTTTGTAATAAAAATGTCTAAGGTAACAGACGAGCGGCAATTAAAAGCGTTGCTATCAGAAAATGGAATCTTAGCTCCCAGAAAACAATTTACACTTATAACGCAGTACATTATGGATTGCATTATTGAGTTATCAAAAAGAAAAGAGGCAGAAATAATGAGAACACAATTCGGTTGGGCAGACAACCACACTAAATTTATTGTAGGTACTAGGGAAATCACAGTAGATGGGGTGTATCACTCTCCAGCTTCTACCGTTACTGAAGACCTTGTAGATTACTTTGAACCCGCAGGTACGCTAGACAAATGGAAAGAAGTTTTTAACTTGTACGATAGAGAGGGTTTAGAGATACAAGCTTTTGCTGCACTATCTGGCTTTGGTGCGCCCTTGTTACAGTTTACTGGGCAAAAAGGTGCAATTATTAACTTAGTACACAAGGACTCTGGTACAGGTAAGACAACCGTACTTAGAATGGCAAACAGTATTTGCGGTGACCCTGAACTTCTTTTGGGTACTCCACGCGACACGGCGGTAGCAAAGATAACTAAGCTCGGACTACTTAACAATATAGTAAACACAATGGATGAGTTAAGTAACATGCCCGCTGAACAGTTGACGGACTTTGCTTACGCTACATCACAAGGCAGAGGTAATGATAAAGGAGACCCTCACGCAAACAAGCTACGCAAGAACAACACTACTTGGCGGACTATCTCTTTAACTAGTTCTAACTCTTCGTTCTACGACAAACTACAGGGACTAAAAGATCACCCAGATGGGGAGATAATGCGGATAATTGAATTTGTTGTAGAGCCTTTAGATGGAGAGATTGTTTCTCCTGAAGAGGGTAAAGAAATGTTTGACCACCAACTAGGTGAAAATTACGGTCACGCCATTGTTCCTTTTATACAGTACGTTATTGCAAACTTTGAAGACTGCATGGACTTAATAAAAGAAGTACAGGGTACGATAGATAAAAAACTTAAACTAACAAGTAGGGAAAGAAACTGGTCCGCTATGCTTTCAGCTAACATAGCAGGAGGAATAATTGCTAGGAAAGTTGGATTAATAAATTTAGACATAGGTAGAATTTACAAAAAAGTTATACCTGTAATCCAAACTACAAGAAAAGATACTACTCCTCCGGTGGATAGTGCAAGTGCAACTATTGGTGAGTTTTTGAACTTATACATTCAGCACTTATTAATAATCAATGACAGCGTGGACAAGAGAGTAGCAAGGGCAACCGCTCCTTTAGTAGAACCCAGGCTGGGTCTATTGATACGCTACGAACCAGATACTAAGCTTATGTACATTACATCTAAGGCGTTTAGTAAATACTGTAAGAACAACCATATTGGGTACAGATCGTTGGTTAAAGAATTAAAAGCTAAAAAAATGTGCATAAAAGAGGATAACAAACAGCTTACAAAAGGTACTAACTTAGTAGCTCCCTCGGTACGATGTATTATTTTTGATTGCTCACATAGTGACTTTTTAAATATGGATGGCCTTGCAGAAAAAGCTAAGGAAGAAAATGGAATTAGAGAAGGTGAACTACCAGATCAACTGGAAGAAGTTTAAGAAAGGTTGGTCATTTTTTATACCGTGCCTCGACCCTAAGAAACACAGACGCATCATACTTGCAGAAGTTAAACGACTTAAATACAAAGTAGTTACTAAAGTACGTATAGAAGATGGGGTGCGAGGCATTCGGGTATGGAGAGTTTAAGCTACAAAGTCACTAAGAAATCTGTCGGTTACTGTGTTTCGCAAAGCTGCGTCAAATTTTAAACCTAAAAGTAAGTCTTGACTGTAAGCTTGGTGCGATTTGTAAGAAGCCGTTAGCGTATTTTCTTTAAGTATACCTGGGAACAACTCGTTGAGTTGTAAAAGTCTTTCTAATGATTCTGCTTGCAATTCAGGATCATTATTTTCTATACCCATATAGTGCGCTTTAAGTAGAGCTTTCCTGCGGTTACGTACTTTAGTTTGAAAGTTTAACGCTAACGATCTATTTTCATACATGTTAGATATATCAGCAGGACTAAAACCAAATGCTTGCATTAGTAAACTATACGCATTGATGTCTGTATCTAACTCTTCTCCACTTCTAGTTCTAGCTCCTTCGTCCATATAGCGTGTAGTTTTAATTAAGTTTCGTAACGCACTGGGAGAAAGGGCTTCTGAAAAACGTCGCAAGTCTCCTTCGCCTAAGTATTCAAAGGCTCGTCCAGCATTAAGGAAGTAACTTCCTACTGGACCTGCGGCTTGGAAAGCAGCAGTTGCTATATAACCATTTCTTTCTATGCTGTATGGGTCTTCCCTAAACACTAAACCATTAGCTAATCCTACGCGGTTAGATATTTCTAAATTTGTTACATAGTTAAACGGACCTTTATACACTAAATCATTTGTTGAACTGCGAACAAACTCTTTAAAATTAAATGGTTCGTCTTCTTCATCGTCAAATACGGAACTTAAGGCTTCCATTATATTAGCAAAAGTTGCAGCCGCTCCAAAGAAAGGTAGTCCGTTGATACCGCCCATAGCTGCGCTCATAGTATAAATTAAAGCCACCTGTTTTTGAGCTTGCAACCGCGTAGCTTTATCAGAACCGGCTGTTGCTTCGTATATTCCGTATCCTACTAGACTTGCACTGTTCCATATAAAACTTTTGAAGGTAAAGGCAACTCGTCCTAGAGGGTGCTGCATTAAGCTTGGTCCTTCAGCAGCAAGACCGGAAGTATGTACATCTATGACTTGATTAACAGCTTCGTCTACAGCAGCAGAGTCGCTCTTACCATTTGCTTTTGCTAAGTTGTACGTTGCAATAGCTGTAGTAGCCCGACTGTATTTTTCTGCTCCAGAGAAAGGCATACTAAGCATGTTCATAAACTTAGCTGTCCGCGAATCAAAATCTGATGTGTCTTTTTTTGTACCGTCTAAAAGTTCACGCGCTAACGTATGTTCTAGTTGAGCTTTCTCCATTAAGCCGTCGTAAAGAGTTTTATATTTAGGATCGTTCTGCCATTTGTAAGTTATAAAATTATCAAGCTCCCTTTCTCCCTTCTTTTTTAACGAAGGAAATGCTTCTTTCATAGCAGATAACAATACTCTGTTTGCTTGTTCAAAACCATATTGAGCAGCTAGTCTTGGGTAAGTAAGTAGCAGTACTGAACTTGTGTTTATAAGTGCAGCAGAAGCGTTGCCTAGTAAGAATAAACTGTAAGCCCCAGTAGCAAAAAAAGTTGTCATCTTGGGATAACTAGGACTTTTCATGAAATTGCCACGCCTTTTTATTTCGTCTTGAATTGCGGCAGGAAATCCTATGCTTTCGGTAGAGGTAATACTATTTACAGCATCCTGTATGTCTGGCATGTACTTCATGGTGTTTATTTTTCTAAGTACTTTTAAATACGTATCACCATGCACTTTTACTAAGTCTGTAGAAGCTCCTTCTTTACCTGTATAGAGTCTCAGTCTTTGATCAAAGCTGTTAGAAGGCATAACATCCAACAGTATTCCGTATACGTCTTTTTGGTTTTCTGCGGGTACTACTTTCATAACTTCTCGTATAAAACTACCTTCGGGAAAAGTGTCAGCTTTATACTCTGTATTTTCTACTTTATTAAATACTTCTGCATTTTCTATGTTGTTATCAGTTATAAACTTTGTACGTTGTCTTTCAGATTCAAAGGCTGTAGTTACGTCTCTACCACTTGAATTAGTATACCGCAACCAGTAATCCCCAAAACGAACAGCAGGGAAGTACCCTATAGCCGGTTGAGTTCTTGCAAAGGTGTCCGTTATTCTTTTTTGTTCACTGCTAGGCGCTAATTTTTTAATGTACTCTCGAAATTGCGTGTACGTGTCTTTAAAATCTTGTCGCATTTCAGTGTACATTTCTCTTACTTCTGCGGGCAATCTATTAAACTCTGCTTGTAATTTGTTATACGCAGCTTTTTGCTCTGGTAAGGTATTAAAAATATTATTTCCGTCAGCATCTTTAACCATTACATTAATGTCAAATTCAGGATCAACCTTTCCAGTTAAATCAAATTGATTCCTGTGAGCAATATCTGCCATGACTCCCATGCGTTCTGCTGCTTGGGGATATTTCTTTTGTACTCGTTCGTTTTTTCTATACTTATCAGTAGCTGTTTTTAAGTTCTTTTCTTTTTCTCCTTCTCTTTTAAGCAACGCTTCTCTTAGATTTGTTAACTTAGCAGCCAAGTCTGGGTACTTCTTTTCCGTCATACGTATAAAGTCTTGTATACGAAAAGCTCTAAGTGCATTAGAAGCTACATTGCCGCCACCTTCTTGACCAACAAGATTAGATACAGCATTTGCTACGTCGTTTGCTTTCTTACCTACAAACTTTGGTGTTTTAGTAAGTGCGTCTGACATAGCCCCCATAGCTTCGGAAGGAGTACTTAAAAACAACCTGCCGCTAAGTGTAGGTTCAACACCCTGGGATACGTCCAGTATCTTGTCTATAAAGTCTAAGCCCTTAGTGTACGCACTTTGTTGTGGACGGAAACCAAAGAAACGCGCAATAGCTTCAAAGATGTTAGTAAGTAAGTTATTACTTGGAGCGGCATTAGGTGCTTTAGTACTTCTTAGTAGAGCTTGGAATTCAGGATTGCTTACAAGTTCTGCGGCAAATTCTTGGAGGTCTTGACCACCGTAAGCATCGCCCATTTGATTTTTAATATCAGAGTAAAATTTAAAAAAGTCCTTAGTTATCTGCAAGTCAGGGTTGTTAAGAGCTTGAGATATAGCAGCATGAATAGTTTCATGCAAAAATGTTTCTTCGGTTAGTCCCGATAATTCTCCTTGCCGTGAGTTAAGAACAATAGTATTTGTATCTACATCGTAGTACCCACTAGAACTAGTAGCTTCTGGTATGTTTGACACGTCTTGAACAACTAACTTAGTAGTCAATCCTTGTGAGCGTATCTTACGCAGTACCCGTTGTATTTCAGGAGACTGAGACGGAATTAGTCTGTTAAGCAACTGTTTAAAGTTGCCACGTTCCGCTATGCGCCGTTGCTCTCTGTTGAGTGCTTTACCTGTGTACGTAGGCTTGTTAAATATATTGTTGTTAGAAACTCGTGTAAGCACTCCTATACGGTCTGCCATTTTACTTTTAGTAGCATCAACTTGTTTTTTATTTTTATGTTCTGTTCTACTAACTACTGGAGGTTGTCCTTTAATTGCGTTGAGACGTGTAATTTCTGTAACAAAACCATTTGAGGTTTTATAGACGTTAAACCTAGTGTTTTCTTGTCCTTGCAATGTGCCTCTAAAAGTTTCAATTGGCTTTCCTAAATTTTGTTTATCCAGGGGTACAACTTCATCTACCTCTGTTGTTTGATCTGTTGTTTGATCTGTTGTTTGATCTGTTGTTTGATCTGTTGTTTCTATAGTTTCAACTTGGAATTCTGGACGAGCAAGAAACTCATCTATCTTTACAGGTACAGTGGCGCTTTTGGTATCATCTCTAGCTGTTTCAAGAACGGCTTTTACTTCTGCGGCTTGGACAGGATCACTTAAGTCTTTGCCAGCTAAAGGACCACCTTCACGTAGCCACGCTGTTAACGCATTAGAGCCAAAGTTTTCTTTACCCCACGCTTTTAATCCTACCTTGTCCGTAGGAATGACTGTAGAACTTACCGGAGCAGGAGGTTCTGTAACTTCTGGCATACCGCCAAATATATCTCCTTGCCCTGCTGTTACTGCCTCTTCACTTACAGTTGTTGACGGTGTGCCAGCGGGTAAGTTTAAATCTAATTGCTCCGCGCCCAACAACTGCTTACGTCGTTGAGTATCAAGTTTCTTTTGTTCTTTCTGTTGTTTTTTTACTGCATCTGCTTCGGCTTTAGCTATTTTTAGTTCTCTATTTTCTGTCTTTTTTGCTGCTGTACTTGGTCCTAACGTACCGTCTTCACTTACTTTATTAGCAAATAAACTACCTTGTTCTTTACTAAACCTACTTTTTCGTGTTTCTCCTACAGTTTCTATTATTTCTTTTTCTGCATTTGTTAACTGGTTAAAAGGCTTAGTAGCATCAAACTCAACTCCTAAACGTTGCGCTTCAACTGCTGCGTCTTCGTAAAGTATTCTTTGACTTTCTTCTTTACGTATTTGTTCTACCACTTCTAACTGTTCAGGAGTTAAATCTTTTATTTCTCCAGTTAAAGGAACGCCTTCTGTTTTGCGTCTACGCGCTGTTTCTAATGCAAATGGCATTGAAACTACAGTCGAATCTATTTCTTCAGATTGACTTGCAAGGTCAACATCTTCTTGAGCAGTTCTAATTTCTTCAAACTCTTGCGCTTGGTTTAAATTTGTTCTTCTTTCTTGCGGAGATTGATCTGGTTTAACAGGGTCTACAAAAGGTAGTTCTCGTTGTCCCCCGATGGTACCTTCGGGAGCTGCGTATCTGTCATTTGTTTTCTTACGTAATTTTTTAGCTTCTTCTAAATCTGCTAAACGTTGTGCACGTTGTGATCCTTCTCTAGCACCTTCTATAGTGCCACCAACTGTACCAAACCCTCCACCTGCTACAGCACCACGAACACTTGCTTCCATGATCCGGTCGAACTCTTTACTACCAAAGACATCAGGGTTGTCATCAATAAATCTTTCAGCGGCTATGCTAATCCCTTCTTGTGCACCCTCAGTTATACCTTCAAGACCTAGCCCAGAGAACAGTCCCGCAGTACCCGAACGCAGCACACCACGCGACATACCTGATTTCTCAAGCAACTTAGTAGCTATTCCTGCTTTCATAGGACCGGATATATTTCTAGTTAGGGCTAACGGTAGTATTGAATCTAGGCTTGCTGCTGCCGCACCAAACAACAGAGCCGTCCCAGGCGCGGTTTCACCTGTCTCACGGTAGACATTTTCAAAGACTTCAGGTGCGTTAAGTGCGTATGAACCGAAAGCTGCACCGGCTAATTGACCCGTTGCCCTAGCTGCGCCCGCTACGGGTGCGAGTGCTCCACCTGTTAAAGCAGCACCAAGAGTAAGTCCAAGATTTCCAAACTGTTCGCCAATAGTTTCAGCAGCAAATCTAGTAAAGTCACCTACACCTTCTACATCTTTAAAGCTTTCAAACTGAGTTGGGTTTAATCTTTGACTAAGAGCTTGTTTTTCAGCCGCTTCTGCTAGTTGTTCTTGAGCATACTCATCCGCACCCACGGCACTTGCTGCTATAGCAGGAATAACATCAGTAAACGTAGAACCTAGACGGTCCAAGCCTCGTGACACACCACCAGTAAACGTGTCTACTAAACCTAGTTCGGGAGTAGGAAAAGAAGTAGGGGTTTGAAAACTTCCTTGAGATTGTAGTGCTTGCGCTAGTTTTTGTGCTGCGGCTGTATCTCCAGCAGCATGGGCATTTTTTAACGCTTGACTAAGTTGCTCTACAGTTGCCATGTTATGTAGTGTATTGACTAACTAAAGCTTCTGTTTCAGGATCTTTAGCAGAACCACTGCTAATGCCAAATTGTCGAGCTATTAACTGCAAATAATCCCTATCTACTTCTAAAGTTGCGTTTATCACTTGTTGGTTATTTTTCTTTCTGTAATCTTTAAGCTCATCTAAAGGTATATTAAGTTTTGCTGCAATCATAGAATCACGTTCTGGTTTGTTTTGAACGTCTCTAAAACTCTCTAATAAACCTGCTACGTATTGAGTAGTCCTTGCATCCTGTGCGCCAAGTGTAGCTTCAACTTGTTGCTGTAGCACTGCGTTACGCGCCATATCAGAAGTTACTTTATCTCCTCTTGTTTGTTGTCTAGCTAGTTCTTTAGCTACTCCTTTACCCCCTGCTGCTAACGCACCGCTTGTAGAAGTTTGCCCTCCAGCGTTTGTAAGAAACTCTCTGAGCAAATTAGTGTCTACGTTGTCAAAAAGTCCAGGTTTTTTAGGTGCTTCTTTTCTACCAACCCTAGGTAAATCTACTATGCTATCGAGTTTTTGTTGAGAAGTGGGCGCAGTTCTAATAATTTCTTCTGCTACTATTGTGTCAGTATCGTCACCACCGCTAAGAAAATCTGCTCCTTTAAGCGCACCTGCGCCTATAACTCCTGCCCTGACAGGACTAAATTCTCTAACTTGTACGGGTTTATTTGTTTTAGGATCAATTCTAAACATAGGCTTATCGCCTTTTTTACCAGCTTTAGCGGGTCTAGTAACTGCTTTCTTTGCTAGTTCTATCGCTCTAGGACCAAATCTTTTACCTAACGCGCCCAAGCCTTTGCCAGCTAAACTTAGACCTCTAACTGCGGGGTTAAAACCGGCAATAAATAAAGCAAGATTAGCGGCAGACCCTAACTTATCATCAGCGTCAAAAAAAGTATCACCTATCAATTCTCCTGCACCTAAAACTCCAGATTCTATAGCAGCTCCAAGACTATCTCCTAAACGACGCTCTTCTACGTCTCCGCCCGGAGCAAACCCTTCTATTCCCACTTCTTCTATACCACTAAGAGATATAGCAGGGTCTAATTCGTTAAGCATGTCGTTAGATCGCCCTTGCATAAGTATAAACTCAGCAGCTCTACGCGCTTCCTCTTTACGTGCTTGGTCTTGTTTGCGCCCAATATCGCTAAAGAAGTCCATTACTGCTTGATCTTTTTCTTGTCTTTGTTCTTGCATCCTACCGGCTGTACGCAACGAACCTATGCCGCCCAGCTCTTTGTCTCTTGCATAGTCGTCAACGCCTTGTTGAGCATTGGGAAACATACTAGCAAAAGCTTCGGCACGGGTAGGGACAGACATAGTTTCCATTGTTTCTTCTTCTATTTCTTCCTCCCCACCAATATTTCTCTCAGTAAGTGCCTCTATAACGTCCATGTTAAAATCTCGCGCATCATCAGAAGTACGTCCAAATTGGATAGCGTCTAAGTCTCTATCAGCTACTGCTTCAACCATATCCATGTTAAAACGTCGCGCATCGTTGCTAGCATCAGAACGAAATAAATCAACTAGCCCTGCTAGCCCCATTTTAAACCTATCCATAACAGGTATAGCCTCACCCGTTTCTGGGTCGATATAAGCTTTTCCTATTCCTGCCATACCACCTTTTTCGTACCCAATGACCCCACCTTCTTTTTTATCAATGACACCACTACCTATTAGAATATCTTTACGGGTAATTTTACCGTCACCGCTTAAATCAGGAAAACTTGAATCTTTAACTTGACTACCATTAGTACCGTCAAATCCAACAATACCGCCACCTGCCATACCATCGG
>Ga0209634_1001163_pt1 | contig 19557 bp, 31 predicted proteins | sample LinPmetageLP40_FD_184043 | JGI IMG/M metagenome (GOLD analysis project Ga0209634, IMG submission 184043) | Marine viral communities from the Pacific Ocean - LP-40 (SPAdes) (version 2) | ecosystem: Environmental > Aquatic > Marine > Oceanic | place: Pacific Ocean | collected 2010-08-26 | reverse complement strand
AAGGCTAAGAGTATCTAAGTTATCTGCTGTAGTAATTGTCGCACCAGCAGAAGAAGTTATAGCTCCATCTACTTGTAGTGTAGAAGCCATATCTACAGCACCATCTATATCCACCACGTCTAGGTTAGCTGTACCATTTACATCTATAGCACCTTCTAGGTCTATATCACCACCAACTATAAGATCATCTGTAACTGTTAAATCGTCTTGTACTTTTAAATCTACAACAGAAAGACTGGCAAAAGCATCAACTACCGCAGCTCCACTACCAGCTCCATCTAGGTAAACTGCTTTAGTATCACCTGGAGGTATAGTTATTGTTGCGCCAGAACCTTGTTTAATAATTATGTTTTGAGAACCACTTGTACCATTTTCGATAAAGTGCATCCTGCTAAGTGTGTTAGGGGCGATTGTAATTGTACAGGCTGAATCTAATGTGCCTGTATATTCAATATACATTGCCCTGCCTGGATCAGTTGCTCCGTCTGCTACTGTAGTAGTATGGGTGTTTGCGTTGGTTGTTATACCTTCTGTTCCGTAACCTAAAGCTTCACCAATCAACTCTAGATTTGTGTTAGTAGTTGTGCCCCAAGTTCCGCTACCATCTCCAGTAGCCATCTCATTAAGTCTGAGGTCATTTACGTATGTACTTGCCATTTATTTTTCCTCCGTACTGCAGTGATTATAGTATGTTTTTCTAGAATTGTTAAGCAACTTCTTCCCATCCTGGTGTTTGTGCATCTGATATTGTTTCCCAACTAATAGTTTGAGAATCATCCACTTCTCCCCAAACCAATATTACACCTGTTTCTGCTGCAGCAGAAACTCCTGTTGGGAAGACGTTTGCTTCTGCATCTGGAGTAATTGCTCCGGCAGATCCAGTAGCAGCATTTAGTGTAACAGATAAATTGTTGTTAGATACTGTTGTTGCTGTTCCTAAAGCACTTGTACCTACTGTCCCTGATCCAGTAAGCGTAACAATAGCTTCGCCATCTACAGCTACAGAAAGAGTACCTACTGTTCCTACCGCACCTTGTATAGTAGCAATTGCTTGGGCATTTACGCCAGCAACTGGTGCACCTGTTGTACCTAGTAAAGAAGCTGGTACTACGTTAGCTTCTGCATCTACTGCGACTGTTCCTAATGCAGATGTTGCTGCGCTTATCGCAGATATTGTGACAGGTAGTGGTTCGCCAAAAGTTAGTTGACCCCAAGTGCCTCGACCCCAACCATTTATGTTAGCCATTTAGAAACTAAGCTATTCTTATAATAGCTGTGCTTGCTGCTGCTGCAGGAAAAACAATTGTAAAGTCACCTGCTGTTGAAGTTTTATCTCCACCGAAATCAATTGTAGCTACGGATTTATCACCGTTAGTATCGTTATAAATCATACAACCTCTTGCAGTTACAGTGGCTGTACCAAAAGTTAAGTCTGCAAAGTCTGTAAACCCTGTAGTTCCAGCACTTGTTGGTTCTACTTTAGTTAAAGCGTTACCACCTGCTGTATAGTTAGTACCACTTACTTGGTTAGTTGTTGTAAAAGCTGTTGTTGCAGCACCCAGTGTTGCTGAACTTGTGTATAAAGCTAATTTAAAAGCGTTACCACCAGTAGAAAAATTATGCGTAGCTTGAAGAAGTTCTTTCTTAAAGCTAGTTGTTAATGTAGATGTAATCGCCATTATTTTAACTCCTTTAGTATGTTTGCTAAATCGTTGTCACCTTGAGCAATTAACATATTCCGCATTGTACAGCGTTCGCTATTGATTGCTTCTTTAATATAATAAAGTATTGTGGAATAAATAGCTAGTCTGTAGGCTTCTGCTTGTTGTTTTATGTGTGGTTCTGCATTTTCTGAAATACCACATATCCTAGCTGTACATTTTTCTGCCCAAAACTCAGGAGAATGCCCTTTATTATTTTCAGTAACGACCTGTATTAAACCTAAAATTGAGCTAGTGTTTTCTTCTATCATTAGTATCTTTTTGCCTCTGGAGGTGTATTAACTACAGAAACTATCTCTGCTTCAGCCCTATGTTTTTCTTGGAGCTGTTCTGTGTATTCTTTGTAACCCATTGTAAAAAATTCGTCTTTTTCTTCATCAATTAAAATTAAAAGAGGATCTTCTAAACGATGGTAACCATAAAGTTTGTCTTGTATTGGTGTGTCCGTGTCCAACAAACCAGATCTAGGTGCAACACTTACGACCATATTGTTTTCTATACACTTAGCTAACCAAAACTCTACACAAGATCTGCCTGCTTCAGCAAAATGTAAATTACCCTTATATGTAAAATCTAACCCAAATAAATTCAATCTTCCAACTTTGTGGTATAAAGCAAAGGCTATCGCAAAAGGTACAGTATTATTAAAGTAAGAGCATCTTGTTGTTTCAACAACATCAAGTAGAGGGTACTCCACTAAACCTGGACATCTGTCATCTAGCTCACATGTGTATATTGGTCCATTATGTGTTTTCAATACTTTAGTCATTATTCCTGTTTGACTACCTGCAGCATCTGAATCTAAAAATCTAGAAGCAGGATCCATCATAAAAACTCTGTCACACTCCGTGATACCTGCCATAGCGTTTATACCCCAGACTTCATCAAACTCAACACTGTGTGATTTAGATAAATGAAAATCTAATTGACTTTCACCCATAGCAACAAGTGCTATACTCGCACCTTCTAACTTTTCTATACGACTCATGCTTGTGGTTCTCTTCTAATTTCTCCGTATCTGTATTGATCTCTTGTCGATTTTGCTTCACCAAGATTTTTTAATAACACTAAAGACTCTTGTAATTTTTGCTCATATATAGGTAAAGCCTCATAACTTTTTAAGTACATACATGCTTCGGATAGACAGCCATACAGCATAGCATTTATTGCATTTTTAGACAACCATGTTGTTGTTGTTCCTGATGTTGATGTTAAAGATGCTGGTCTATAAAAATAATGCAGCTCAAACTCAAAATTAGTGTTTGGTGTTGGTGCTAAAATAAATGTTGTCTCATCAAACTCTGCGTAATATTTTGGTGTTCCTGTAGTACTCGCAGAGGGTGTAAAGTCTCTTATGTAAGAAACTTGTTTTTGCAATAAATAGTTATAATTACCAGAAGAATCTATCAGGGCAAGGCTAAACGGTGATAAAAAATCTGTTGGCATTGTCAAATATGTGTTAGATGCTGTTGCGTTGCCTGTTACATTTTTTCTAAACAAATCTAATTGTACGCTTTTAAGTATTTTTTCTTCTGTTGCTTGTATAAAGTTTGGTATATTCGTAACCAAAGATGATTCACTGCTCTCAAGATAGTCTTGTATAGCTGTAGTTAATGTTGCATTAGTCCAACTCATGTTGTTAGTATACTAACCTCCCCTATTTCTGCTGTTGCTTTTCGTAGTGAAAAACTAGAACCTATAGTGTTGCTGTTGAGTGCGTTCATAATAGGTGAACTTATCCCTGCGCTATTTTTAGGATTAGATACCCTAACTATGCCCAAACTAATTGTAGATTTTACATCTGGTCTTGCGTTTAACAATGCTTGAGGATCTGCTGTTCTTGTGTTCCTTTCTAGTTGTGGGTGTTTTGGGTCATACATGTCTGGACCAACTAAAAGTCCATTCCATGTTTTTCGCATTGTATTTAACTTGTATCTAAAACCGCTTATGTCACATATACCATAAGCATTTTTACCACTTGCGTATGCCATTAGTAAGTAATCCTGGGTGTTAAGTGTATACTCGCCCTGTCCCTGTCTTCATCTGCTGCTCTTTTAAATGCTTCTTCATACTCAGCTTTTAATAATCCTGCTTTTTGCGGATTTCTTTTTAAGGCTATTTGAAATGCAAGTCCTGTTGTCATACAAGGTATAAACCTGCTTGGTACTTCTTGGTCTTGAGCAGATGCTGTAACATCGTCTATTCTTTGTATTCTGTAACTAATAAATTTATAGGTGGTTACATTGTCTGGTGTAGGGAATAAATTAAGTACAGGTGTTTCTTTCCTGTCTACAAAGTATTGTGATGGTCTTCCTGTAGCAGCTTTATCTGGGATTCCTAGGTACTCAGCTCTGCTTATTCGCTCAACAGAGATATCACTAAAAGTTGTACTAGATGCACTATCAAACACACGAACAACTGCCTCAAGAACATCTACATCATAAGCATTTAATGTATAAGAAGATGTCCCTGAAGTTAAGTCTAAAGATACTTGTTCGACTGTCCACAAATTTATACCTCTGTTTGCCCAATCAGCAAACATAATATTAAGTGAACGTCTTGCTGTGGCAGCATCATAACCTGTTCTTAGCTCAAGTCCTGCTAACTCGTATGCTTCTTCTATTACCTCAGCTGTGTCAAGACTAAATGTTTTAGTACCAGAATTAGCCACGTTTTACTCCTTCCAACGTTTGAACGTTCGCGTTCTATAATCCCAAAATAAACCTTTATAACAGTTATGCATGAAATACAGTCATCTCTAAAAATGTTGATACTGTGTACTGTAAATAAATACCAGAACTAAATTTAGTTCCCTCATCTGGAAAACTAAGATCTCTAGTCGCAGTAGCAGAAGCTACTGAACCTAGTTTCATAACACTAGTGCCAGAAGGAGAAGTTGTTAGAAAATCTAAAAGACCTGCTGTTGCTGTGCTTGTAAAACTAACTCCTCTGATTCTTGCTGCGCTAACAGTAATAACATCCGCAGCTGATGCGTTAACACCAGCACTTACGTTACCAGCTGGATTACCAACTGCTGAGATACCAGATATTGTTTTAAAGTATTTAGTTCCAGTGGCAGTTCCAGCGTTTGCACCTGTAATAGATTCTGTTTGTGCATCACCATTAACATCAGTTCCTGTGACAGTAAAAGATTTAGATGAATCATCTCCAGCGGACAGGATAGTTACTATCCTGCCGTGGCTAAGAGAAACCGCACCACCAGAGGCTAACGCACCCCCTATTACAAGTGCTGCGTTATTACCTACTGATGCTGCTACTGATATACCATCTGCATCTAATGCTACTGTGTCTGCAGTAATTTGTACTGTTTTTAAATTAACAAAAGAATTTCCCATGGTTTACTCCGTTTTTAACTCAAGTTCATCATAATTAGTGAGTATTCTGTATTCGCTGATACAGCCATTACATCACCAACTTCCATTAACACGTTATCTGTTGCTGGAGCTACGCCACCTGCTGTACCACCTGAACGAACTGCTGCATTACCTACAACTAAAGTTCCTACAGTTAATAAAGCTGCTGGACCTGAAATTACTGCCCAACCAAAGTAGTCTGCTGTAAGATCAATAACAGTAGCACCCATTAACGCACCTGTTTCTGCTGCTGGTGCAACGATAAGGTCATTAGATGGATCAGCTAATAAAGTTAATTGTGAGTTAGTTGTTAAAGCAGTTGCTAATGCATCATAACAAGTTATTACGATTGATGGGTCTGCTGAATGGTCGTGTGCTGGATTAGATTTTACTCTAAGCATTTGCCCTTCACCATTTACATCATTTACCCAAAGATAGCCGTTTGCATATTGGTTAAGAGTAATATCAGTACCACCTGTTTCTACAGAAATAGCTGTTTCACCTGCTGCTACTGCTGCTGTTGCAGCCATATTAGCATGGTCAGAAACTACTGCTGGTTGTTGTAAAAGTTTACCTGCTGTTACCGCAGTTCCACCTATTCCAACATAACGATAAACATTATTACCATAAACTAACTTAGCACCTAATGGGAATAATTGTGTTGCACTTTCTGCGTAAGGATTAGCTGTAGCGTATTGACTACCACCTTTACCTACGATTAAATCAGCTGGTCCAAAACCTGCTGCTGCAACATATTGAATATGCCCACCATCATCAGTAAAGATATTACCGTCTTTGTTTATTACTAAACCATCGGTAACAGCTCCTGTTGTTGAATTTACATCAATGGTTTTAAAACCATTTTCGGACCTGACTGGTCCACTAAAAGTCGAATTTGCCATAATTTCCTCCTGCGGAAATAAGTCTTATCGTCTCGGCTCGTCTGCTAGGTCAGTCGATAAAACAAAATTAATAAATCCTAGAAATTTATTCTATACTTATTGTCGAAAAAAAGAAAGGGAAGCCGAAGCTTCCCTTTACTTTGTCTAAACGATTATTTATGCCCCTGGGGAACCATAAATACCACGCCAGTCACTAAAACCAAAAGAATATCTTTCTCTTGCTTTGTAACGCATGTTACCAGTTTCGAAGTCGCCTTCCATACCAGTAGACATTGCTGCCCTTACAAAATGTTTTAGTCCGTTAGGTGCGTCTGTTTTAATAAAAAACGCATCCGTATCGGTTAAGAAGTGATTAACTGTATAACCTTCTGGAAGCATGCTCATATTTCTGATAGCGTTTATATCGTTATCAGAAGTACTTACTCTTCCAGGAGTGTTAAGCAGTCTATCAGCTACAAACTGAAGTGCTGGTGGAACGATTAATTTTCTAGCTTGAACGTTAGTTTTTAGACCACGTTCATCTTTAAATGCAGAGATATCTATCATTGCATTCTCTAGAGAAGTTTCGTTCAAATCAGCAGCTGTGCTTGGCTCGTTGGATTGATCACCAGCTGTCAAAGTTGGGTGGTCAGTAGCAAATAACTCCTTACCATCCCCTCCTGGAAAACTAGATGAGAAACCATTATTGAGAACATTTGCAGCTTTCACTTGTTTCGTTTGGCTCATTGATCGAGCTAACGCTTTAGTGTATCTAGCTGAAAGGCTGTCATATAGGTTGTCCTCTATAGCTTCTTCTGTCAAAGCAAAAGCTAACGCTACAGTTTCGTGAGAGTACCTAGCGGTGAAAGTTTCTTGCGCATAGTCGTATGAGACTGATGCACCTTCGCCTTTCACTGGTGCTTCACCGAAACCTGAAAGCATAACTTCTTCTTCAAACGCTCTATCTGAATTTTCTGTATCAAAAATTTCAGCATGCTCGTTTTCGTATCTGCTATATTCAAGTCCAAAGAGAGCGTTTAATCCAGGCTCTAGTTCTTGCACTAATTGTGCTCTATTAATTGCCATTGTTATTTACTCCTTTATGAATTACCGAACACAGAAGCTGGGAATGTTACATACATCCTAGCGTACTGACCAATAGAATTTGACGGTTTATCGGGAAAACCTACTATTAGTGCAATCCCACTAGAAGTAGTTGCTGTAACTGCTTCTTTTGATCGACCTGTTGAAGAATCACCTGCGGTTGTTGTTATAGTATTTGTTGTACCGATAGATGCTTGTGTAGGAGTAGCAGATCCCTGCGCCTCGTAAACAATATCTGGATCGACATAAACAAATGCTTTAGCATTCGCAGAGCCTAATGTTGCAGTATCAGCTGTCCAAGATTTTGAAAAAATCTTTTCGCCTGAAGTTGCTGTGAATTCTACTCCGTAAAATACACCTAGTGGAGTACCTGTTGCAGTACCCTGTATAACCAAACCACTTGAGAGATTGACTACGTCGCCCGAAAAAATCGAAGCGTTCGTGCCACTTGCTATCGCAAACTCTGCAGGTCTGATTGTACCACCAGACATATGATATGCGGGAGTAAAACCATCTGGGTCATTTACATTCGCCATATTATTTCACCTTTATATAAAATATGTTGTTAAAATTCTTAGTTTTACCTAAGATCCTTTTCCGAAAGTAACTTTGGTATTTCTATTAGGTCTACTAATAGGCATACTTGGGTCGCTTTCTCTCATTAAATCTGTGTCAACAGCACGCATAGCGTCAGCGGTTTGAGCATCGAAATACTCTTTCCGTTCAATTACTGTTTCTTCAGGTATTCTTGCCAGGATCAAACCACCTACTCCGATCACACCAGCATGTACTCCATCTTGTATCGTTGGTGCTTCAAAATCTGGAAACTCTTCCGAACGTACAGGCTCAAAGCCTTCACGTAGACGTTTAGACATATTAGTCTTATCGTCTTGTCCAAGTATAGATTCTCTAATCCAACGATGCTTAAAACCTGGAGGTGCAGGTGGTGCATCTAGTGCAGAGGGCGGTGCCCATGGTGTTCTGCGAGTTTCTTTTTCTCGTGCTTGTGCAGATCGAGGAGATCGATCAGTAGCAACAGATTCGTCTACTTGTTTATTTGTATCTTTTTCTGTCATTTTTTACTCCTTATTGTGTTTTAACATATTTAGCATACTCTTCAAGAGGCACACCAAGTTTTTTCGCTATTGCTACTTGACTCTGTGTGAGTTTTACAGTCTTACTGCGTGCATTTTTACTTCTTGCTTGTCTTGTAGGACTCGCTACTCTCTGCACGGGAGAGTCGGAAACTTGTTCTTGATCTTCATTATAGGTGCTTATTCCGAATTTGGAAAGCCTGTTGTCCAATTCTGCATAGTAGTCATCAGTTGCGCCATCATAACCTTCATCCATAAGTTCTCTATGTACACCAAATGCAGCAAAAGTTAAACCTTGGTTTTTACCAAACCAATCATTTTTCTTTGCCCATTCTTGTGCCCTAGGATCTGGTGGTGCTGGTTGAGCAGTGTTTGCTGCTGGCATAACTGGCTGCTGTGCTTTCTCTTCAGGGTTCTCGGCAGCTCTTTTACGCTGTTCTGTTACACGACGTAAACTTTCTGCTTCTACTGACAAACGAGCAAGTTTTTCATTTGATGATACAACAGCTTCTGTGTCGCCACGATCAAGTGCATCCTTATACTCTGCTTTAGCAGAATCTAATTCTGTATTGATCCTGTTATCATATTCAGAAAACATAGCTGTATTTGCAGATTCAGCTTTTTTCTTAAGTGTAGCATTTTCTTCTTGGACTTTTTGTGCCCAAGAAACTGCTTCTTCGTTTTGTCTTTCTGTTTCTCTTAGCTTATAGGTTAGCTTGTTGATTCTTTTCTGAACAGAATCACTATACTCTTCTTGTTCAGTTTTATCATCTTCAACTGGTTGTTCCTCAGGTTGAGAATCGACAATTTCTATATTTTCTTCTTTCTTTTCTTCAGTAGGAAGTTCGACTTCTACTGTTTCTTCTATGGCAAGATTTTCTTCTTGTTGCATGGTTTCCTCCATGTTAGTTATTAATAATCTACTGCTTCTGGGTCTGGTATTCTGGCTAATATTTCATCGTCATTTAAAATACGGAGTTCTCCTCCATCAATTTTAAATCGAGCACCAGCGTATCTGCCAAAAAGCACCCATTCTCCCTCTTCACACCAAGCACCTTCAGGAAACTTTACAGGATCCTTGTATGCATCTGGTCCAAGAGAAATAACATATCCTACAACTGAGGATACTGTGTCTCTTTCAATAGTTTCAGAAACTAATTGAATGCCACCATCAGTTACAGCTGATCTGCCTCTCGGTAGTATCAATACTCTGTATCCTGTTGGTTGTGGTAATTTTTCTGTTTGCGATGTAATCTCTTCAACTGACTTTTCTTCTGGCACGACCTCTTCAGGTACACGAGCAGGAGCCTTGTCAAAATTCATAACAACATCTGGTACAACTTCTTTAGTCATCTACTTCTTTCTCCATATTTTTACGCAGGTCAATTATTTCTTGTTCGGCAGAGCGAAGACCTGATATCTCTCCGACGACGCGTTGGTATTGCTCAAAACTAGCAACACCTCCCGATGCGAGTGTTTCTTCTAAAGCAGTACAACGTTCTCTATACTTTTTGAGTAGGTACTCGACAACCTTTATATAGTCCATTAATCAGAACTATGAAAATTTAAACCTTTTGTAGCAGCACCTGTGCCTCTTGTTTTTACAACTTTCTTATGAGTGTGTAAACCGCCTTCGCTGTAGTTGTACATACCACCATCTTTCATTCCTCTAAGCTTTTTGAAATCTGCTCCATCGATTTTATCTCTTGGTTCTGCGACTTTAGCAATTTTCTTCTGCTTTTTTGAGTATTCCTTCATTGGCATATTTTTCTCCTATCGTAATTTTGTTGGTTTTCTGCGTTTGTTGTCTACTGTTCCACAGCCTTTACTTTGTACAGCTAAACCTCCGTCTTTCATTTTAAGCATTGTACCTCCTGGCATGCCTCCGCCAGCCATCTTATACATGCCACCATCAGCCATTTTATAAAGACCTCCGTCTTTTTTCTTGGCAGTTTTAGCTGCGTCTTTGAAATCTTGTGCGCTTGGTGCACCTTTGTCACCAGCACTTCTCATTTTTTCACCAGAACCAGCTTTGATTCGATCTCTCTTTGCGTTTATGTTGTCGTACAACCCTCGTTTTTTAGCCATTACTCACTATTCTCCTCTGCGTCTTTTACTTGTTTTAATATTTCACCATAAGATTTCTGAGACTTGAGTTCAGCTTCCATTGCATCTTTCTCACGAGAGGCTGCAATTCTTTGTTGAGCTATGTCTTCATTTTTCTCTGCCTTCGCTAAAGCAGTTTGCGCATCCATTTCTGCTTTAGTAAGTTCTGTTTGAGCACGTAACTGATCTGCTTGTGCTTTTCTTTGTATTTCCATACCTTGTAATTCTAGTTGTTTATTAGCCAAGTCCATTTGTGGTTGCTGTTGTGCCATTTGCTGTGCTTCTATCAAGGCTTGTTCTTGTCCTGTTATTTGCTGAGTTGCTTGTGCTGCCAACATGGCTATCTGGTTTTGTACTTCCATAGGTACTGGTTGCCCTTCTGGTGGAAGTTCCATACCTTGTTCAGCTAGTATCTGTTGTACTTGTAGTCTGTACTTCATAGCTTGATGTTCTTGTATATGTGCTTGAAGTGCCTGCATTGCAGCAGGATTCTGTTGCACCATAGGATTCTGCATAAATGCCATATGCGCTGCTATGTGCGCATCATGATTCTGTTCTAAAAATGCTTTTAATGGTGCGCCCATAAGTGCATCTTGGTTTTCTTGCACTGGGTCTTTCGGTGACATGTCTTCTGGTGGTTCGAGTATTTCGTCTATGTTTTGTACACCCAAAGCAGTATACATTTTAAAATATGCTTCCCTTAGGTTATGTAACTCAGGAGCACTTTGTGCTAACTGTAGCTGAGTTTGTGCGAGCACGACACGTTGGCTCATACTAAATATGTTTGGATCACTTACTGGTAATATGTCCACCTGTCCGTCAAAGTCTCTTGCGTATATAGTGCGAGATCCACCAACTACATCGTAAGGATACTCAGGAGGTAGAGATTCTGAGAATACTCTAGCTAAAAGTTTAAATTCTACTTTTTGAGCATAGTGTAGACGTTTATGTATCGCCGACATAATTTTGCTACCACGTTCTAGCATCGCAATAGTTGTACCAACAGGTGCTTCTTGACCCATATCACCTATTTTCATGTCTGCTATATTTGCAAAACGCTGACCACCTTCTACGATAACACCTAAAAGTTGTGCTAGTACGCCACTTGGTTCTTTATAAGGTAGTGGCATAAGCGCATCTCTTATAGTGCCACCTGGGACATCTACATCTCGCCATTCTCCAGGCTCTATAGGTGTATCATCATCCCTAATTCGCATTCCTCTTGCCTTAAATCCAGCAGGTAAGTTACTTAATGTGCCTGCATCGACAAGTTGTCTTAGTATAGATGTTGCTGATTTACTTAGACCACCTATCATGTGTATAAGCCCAAAACCATAAAAACCTAGTCCTGGGAGGAATTTATAGTGAACAAAGTACTCTATTTTCTTCTTAAGAGGGTCGTCTGGGGAGAAGTTTCTTCGTATAGCAAGTATCTGATTACTCTCTTTTACCATTGTAACTATATATGGTAAGGCAATTCCTGTCTCTTCACCGTCTTCTGAGTCTTCAAAACCTTCTAAATCGAGGTCTACATGCATTTCGAGCACTGTATAGGTCTCAGCAACTGAAGGTTTGCTGACTCCAGTTATATTGTCTATCTTTGATTTAACACCAGAAAGACTTTCGTCGTCTTGCGAGGGTTCGCCTATCTCTACATCTCTATATAAACCTGCCTGTTGCATCTTACGAATATGGTTTTCTGTCATCTGTATGACATGTGTTGCTCTTGGGCAATCAAGAAGGTCTGTTGTTGAGTAAGAAACTATAAAATCTTCTGCCATTATAAAGTTGCTTACTGCCCTTGCTTTAGACGGGTCATAAAAAACTTTTTTAAAAGCAGAACCAGAAAGTGGGAGATAAAACAGCAACTGGTCTAGTTCTGGATCGAACTCTTCCATATTGTATGTTATCTGATAGTTCATAAACTCTTTGACTCTTTGTGCTTGTTGCTCTTTTGAGGGGTCAACGTTGCCTAAAACTTGTGTTTTAACAGGTCCATCAGCAGGCAAGAGTTCTTTATAGGCTTGTGCTTGGAACTGTGCTACAGATTCTGATAATAAAGGGTGATGTACACCACTCGCACCTGGAAATGGTTCACTTCTATCTTCAGTTTTTATACCGAGTAAGTCTAAACCATTTGTAAATGTTTCTAACCATTCTCTACGAGACTCTTCATCTTCGTCGAAATCTGATGTTAAGTCCATACAAAGTGCTCGTAAGTCACTTTCGTTTATAACTTCAGCTAAGTTTTCATTAAAATCTTCTATTGGGTCAGGGACTATAGCAATGTCAGTTTCTTCTTCGCCTTCTATAATTATGTTTTCAGGCAGGACTTCACCCATTTCTTCTGGGATCTCAACTTCAGTAGACTCACCATTCATCAATGCGTCCAACATTGTTTTTTCTATTGCCATTTACTTTTAATTTTCTCCAATTTTGATGAGCAAGTTTAAATCATACGTTATAATGTACTCAATAGTAAACTCGTTTCCTTCGATACACTGGTTCTTCCTCATAGTCAGTTCCTAGTTTTACAAAACCTCCTTGACGAAATCTCATTAATGCTTGTGTTGTACTATCAACTAAGTCATCATGTTCTCCGTAAGGAAAGTCCGACACTTCATCAACAAGTTGTTCTGCCCAATTAGTTTCTGGCACCCACACATAACCTCCACTAAACAACGGAGTACACGCATTTAATCTAGCAACTTTGTCTTGCCCTCGGCTCGGTGTAAAGTTTTGTACAGGTATGCCAAGAGCACGGAGTTCTTGTGTCAGAGGCATGCCCGATGCCTTACCTTCTATTATTACAGACTCAGGATCCCATTCGTTGTATTGTTCTAGAGCTTTCTGTTTTAATTCAGGGAAAGAAAGCCTCTCGCGAACTGAATCCAATAATATAATATGTGCTTCATTACCTGCGTAACTGTCTTCCCCGATAGTTCCTTCAGGATAAAACACTCCCCATGTTGTTATAGCTGAGTAATCCGCTCTTTCAGTTTTTAAAAAAGCCGTGTCGTAAGATTGAATAATATAGTCAACGTGTGGCGGAGAATCTCTATCCCAAACTTTAAACCATTCTTTATTGATAATCGACGCACCTTCCCCAGTAGGGTTCTGCATATATTCAGCTGTCCATTTACTTGGAGAAATAGAGGCTTTGATCTTTTGTAATTCAGGCAGTGGCCAATAACCTTCCCATAAAGGTTTACCACTTGGTAGAATCGCAGGCAGTTCTATAATTTCCCATTGGTCAGCTTCTTCTGATTCCATCATTTTTTTCACAACGCGACCAGTCAAATCTTTTTTAGACCAACGCGTCATAACCATTACTATGGCACCTCCTGGCTGTAGTCTCTGTCTTGGTCCAGTCATATACCATTCGTACGCATCATCAAGAGCGTTAGCACTCATCGCATCTTGCTCAGAATGTGGGTCGTCAATAATAAATAAGTCCGCACCCCTACCAGCTAGAGCACCACCGACACCTGATGCAAAATATTCGCCGTTCATTTTTCCGTCTCTAGTTCTTGTTTCCCATCTTCCTGCTGCTTTACTCTCTGGATTTAACTCAACGTTCGGGAACACATCAGTATATTGTTTTGTTACAATTAGATCACGAATCTTACGACCAAAACGAACAGCCAAGTCTGCAGTGTGTGTTGCTTGGATAATTTTGAGTCCAGGATTCCTACCGACTAGGTACGCTGGGAACATGTAGGAGGCGAATTCCGACTTAGTATGACGTGGTGGCATATTTATAATAAGTCTTTTCAGTTCGCCTGATGCTATTCGGTCAAAAGCTTTTGCCATTATGCGGTGGTGTTCCCCTTCTATGAAGTCTGACCACATCGCTTTTACGAATGGAAGAAAGTTCGTCTGTATTGTTTCCTTTTCTGTGAGTTCCGCCAATCGTTCCGATAGTTCGAGATGTTCGACAAGTAACTCTTGGGGTATGTGCTCTAGTTCGTTATCTTTCATTTATAAAAATATTGCAAAATTTTTGTGGAATATATTTTGGAGACTACGGACTGTGAACCAACGTAAAGTTTTTATATAGAAGTCATACATGCAGGGGGGGTCATCATGCTCTGAGTCAAGATACCAAGAGTCCACATAGAAAAGAATCCTACTCATAATCAAATAACTCCAGAACTATTGTCCTTTGACTCTTCGACAACAGTCTTCTCGAACTCAGGCTCGGAGTCAACAGACTGTTCTCCTTCAATAGTATATGTGGTCGAAGGCAAAACCCCTCCTGACTCTTGGTGTAATTCTTTGAGTCTACTTATTATTTCTAGCTTGGTAAGGTCTGACGTTTTGTTGACCGTTAGTTCTTTGCGTTCGACATATATTCCTGCTGCTTTGCCTCGGCTTATCTCGGCAGTTACTGCTGCCCCAAAGGCATTGTTCGAGAGTGCCTTGTCTCTTAACTCTTCGAGATTGTCAAGATGCCTGGATAGTGTGAGCGTTGCCCTCGCTGCCCCTCTGTTCTGTAACTCTTGTATTCGTCGTTGGACAAGGGGCTCGTTGTTCGCGAGGAATGCTCCTGCTCTGCCAGCATTCTTGTGTGAGTAGCCAGCAAGGACGGCAGCCTCCTTTAAGCTGGTTCCTGATGCAACCGCTTGAGCGAACTTCTCCTGTTTAGGTGTTAGCTTCTTTTCCTTGCGACTCGCTTCCATATATGGTATGTCTCTCCAGACTTATATAAGGCTCACACTACCTCGTTGTTCCATATTCTAACCCTATTCCCTTGCTATGGTAAAGAATTACCATACGTATCCCATATTACCTCTTACATCTAATAGTCATCTAATAACCTCATCTAATACGCTGTATACTCTTCTACAAGAGGCATTCGACAACAACCTATTAGACTATTAGCCAATATCCGACTTTTCGTCAACATCAATTAATAAATCCACTCCTCATGAATAGCCAATATCCAATACGAAAAATGGCTCCCGAAGGAGCCATATAACTGGGAGGGAATTTAACCCTTCCTCGCTGTATCTTTTTTGTATAAGCGGTTAGAAAAATCAATTTGTTCATCAGTCCAGTCTAGCGCACAAAGTAATTCTAAACAGTCTTTTGCGCTATTAGTATAAAGAACAGTTATTCCGTCAACTTCTAAAAACCAATCTTTTCTAGTTCCTCCTGCATGTATGCCTCCTGATAATTCAAAAGTTTTATTTGTAGCAGTTACACCAACAAGTTTACAATCTTTGTGTCCCGCAGTTTCAATAGACAAGATCTTATCAGTACATGATGCAGACATTCCAACATAGTTGCCATTTAAAGTAACCTCTAGATAGTTGTCATTTTGTTTTGTTGTTATTTTCATATTTTTCTCCTTTCTTTGTCAGCCAATACAGTCATGATGCACTATTCTAGAGTAAAAGTAAAGGACTTTATTAAAATAAAAAAATGGCTCCCGAAGGAGCCATTTATTAAGAGGCAGTTATTACAGCGACAACCACCAAGTATCCTGACGAGCCCAAGAAGGGTTAAAAGGAAAGTTGTCCATAGCACGCTCAAATAAATCTAAGTGCTTAGTCTCACACAGAGAACCAATAGTGCCCTCGGCAGATTTAGTAGTCCAACCCTCGCCAACTAATATCTCAATTAAGTCAGATAAGATTACATAAGCACCACCCTCGTCGACAAAGTCGGACTGAGTAATAACTTGGTCGTCTAAGATATTCATCGCGTTTTGTTGGTTAGTAGTTAGTTGATTTTTCATATTTTTCTCCTTTCTTGTTGTTAATAAATAATCAATACAGTCATGATGCACTATTCTAGAATAAAAGTAAAGGAGTTTATTAAAATAAAAAAATGACTCCCGAAGGAGCCATTTAACAAGAGTCAAGAAACTACACTCTTACGTGATTAAGACCATAGTGTAATTAAAGTTAGAATTATGGTGAGTGTGAAGAGTAATCCCTGTACCATGTTCGGCAGAAGTATCATCGCGACCAACTTCTTCGAATCTTGCTTTTTTAAGTTTAGAAAAAGTATCAGCTTCTGCGCAAACATTTAGGAAATCTTTCCACCTAAGTTCAATAGATGTTGTATTCATTCCCCATTCGCTACCTCCGTATGTATCTTCTTCATACTTACCTTCGTCTTCTATTTTTTCTACATGGTTACAAGCCAAGTACATTTTTATGGTCACGGAACCATATTTAGAAGGGTTATTTTTTAGCTTTTGAACATGCGCTTTAGCCTCTGTTCCTGTCATTGTCCAATATTCTGAGTTTCCTGTATTATTCATAGTTTTCTCCTTATGCGTAGTATGAAATAAAGTCAGAGACAATTTTCTTAGGAAGTTTTGTAAACAAGCACTCTATGTCGTTAAACTTTTTAGTGCTACCAGTTTTATTGTCAAGCAGATAATACTTGGCGACAGTAGTCTGGTCGTCAGATATAGTGTACTCGCTATTAGCTGTATCGAGGGGTTGACCTTCGGCAGTGTTATGCCAGAATGTTTCGATTGCTAGTTCTATTAATTGATCTTTTGTCATGATTTTTCTCCTTTCTTTGTTAATCAATACAGTTATGATGCACTATTCTAGAATAAAAGTAAAGGACTATTTTATTCTTTTTCTAAGTTCGCTTGTAGAGAACTTATGCCTTCTCTTATTAAAGTAACAACGGTCAAGAGTTATATCTCTGCCAGTGAAAGGCTCGTGACGATATTCCTCACCTATTATACGAACATCCCAGTCAAGACTCAAGAGTATGTCGACAACATCTATTTCTAATTCGTAGACAATAATCTCGTCAACAAATTTACATGCGTTTAACTGTATCTGTCTTTCAACAATACTTTGTACAGGCACATTTTTTTCTGCGCGGTCGTTGTTCGGATTGTTTTGAAGGCAAACGATTAAATGGTCACACACAGTTTTTGCTTCTTCTAGCATTAATGTGTGACCAGCATGAAATAAATCGAACGCTCCGAATGTAATGCCTTTTTTCAATCTTCCCAACCTAAAGTCTCATTTATCAAAAACTCACCTACTTTGAAAAACTTGACTTTTTCTTCTATATCCTCTACGGATAACTGGGAGCCAACAGACTCTCCTGAATAATTAAGACCTAATATTAAACCTTTACCAGCAAAACTGCGTGGAGGATCGCCAACGATTCTGAAGAAATCATTATCTTCTTTGAACGAAGCTTCCTCGTCAATAAATAATGTGTGTTCCTCGTCTATCTCGGCACACTCAAAATATCTAAAATCACACAGCGTGTATATCTGTTTGTAATCGCCACTATATTCTATTTCGGTTATCGATTTAGATGTAGGGTCTATAAGAATGCCCCTCACGAGGCACTCCCAGTCATTACGTCGATATATCCCCATTTATGGTAGTAAGCAAAATCAGCCTCGCAAACACCAAGTTCTTTTTTAAGGGTTTTTACTGTCCTACCTTTACCACCTATAGCCTCGATAACTTGCTTGATATTAGGTGAGCGAGGGACAGTCGCACCACTACGGAAAGCACCAGATTGTTTTACAACATGGTCGTCATAAATACCATAATCACGAGTCTTACGGCTTTTTGGTGTTTTACGTTTTACATGCTCAGAAAGTAAAGCTAATGCTTCTTCAGCATTAGGGTTGCCATCGACAGCTTTTCTGAGCGTTTTAAACACAGTCGACAGGTTTTTGTTATATGGATTTGTCATTATATTTCTCCTTTCTTATTCCATAGTTTACTATACGCATTTTCGAGCATGTACAGACGCTGTAGCTTTGGTTCTAAAGCGTAGAGCATACTGGTCGCACCCGAAAGTAGCACCGCTAGGATGCCGACTAACTCGACACCTTTTCCTAGATCGTTTTCTGCGATAATCATGGCTAACACTATGCCAACACACATTACCGCACCACATTTAAATATATTCATAATTTTCTCCTTTCTTTTTTATGATGATAATAGATTGCACAACAAAGTAAAGGACTTTATAGTTCCGATGCTCGTAAATCTAATGCATCAAACTGTTTCTCGTAATCTAAATCCCACAGATACAGTTTCCACATAGTTATGTCGAGTGTCGTGTCGTGAACAATAAGTTCTAGCACATTTTGTGTTTGATGTTGTCGAAGACCATCCCAATGGTAGTCATGTAATAACTCATGTAATATGGCATCGTGTAGAGGTTGTAAACTCTCAGTAGAATGCTGAGTGCACTCACGAGCATATTCTAACATAGATGCGTGGTCTTCTTTAGTTCTTTTCTGTTCTTCTTTACTATCGCGAAGAGTCGTAAACGCTTTTTCACTGTTAGTGATAAACGAGAGGCATTGCCCAGCATTTAAATTTTCAACGCGATCGATAAGTTTCCTAATAAATATAGGCTTGTTGTATTCCCAAAACTTGTTCATAATTTTCTCCTTTCTAATTTTCTACAGTTATGTAATCTTTTGGGTCACAACCTTGCTTTTTGATAACCTTCGCAAGTTTGTGTTTACACTCGGGACCAATAGGATGGCAACCTAAATCACCAGCATCATGGTAATGCTCAATCGTAGCACTATCCTCAGCGTGAGCAAGTTCGGAACCACCATTACAAAGATGGATCCATAGTTTAGGTTTGTTTATACCTTTATTACAAAGAATACATCTTTCACCTTCAACGTATTGAAACTCTCTAGACTGTTTATGGGAACTTTCCGCATCGGCATATTCTACCAAGGGATGTTTGCAAAATTCTAATATTGTCATAATTTTCTCCTTTCTTAGTTGTTGTAAGATTCTTTGCGGTGGTTCTGATAATGCGTGGTTCTATTGTTTTTTAAATTTTGTAGTGTTTCAGGAAACAACCAGCGACCAGATAAAAGTTCACGCGTAGCAGAAGGTAGATCAGTAACCATGCGATGATTAACTTCAGAAAGTTCCTCGTCGGTATAGCCAGTAGTGTCACCTAAAAGTAAACAATTAGATTGCGTGTCGTAATGGTATTGGTTAGTTGAGCCAGGACTGTAAGATTCGTAGCCACTACCAATCCACAGTTTGTTATCATAAGCGTAGACAACATGCCTGTTACTGTACATACCTGCGTCAATTACAGATATAGTTTTGATGCCAAGTTCCTCTAGTTTTGAATCTCTAGAATCGTTAGTGTTTATAGATACATGTTTCATATTTTTCTCCTTTCTTTTTAAAACAATAACATCATGATATATTATTGCGCAACAAAGTAAAGGACTTTTTATATTCTTTTCTAGAGGCTATAATTATCTCATGGTTGATCTAAGCAGGATCTA
>Ga0209634_1001162_pt1 | contig 19559 bp, 31 predicted proteins | sample LinPmetageLP40_FD_184043 | JGI IMG/M metagenome (GOLD analysis project Ga0209634, IMG submission 184043) | Marine viral communities from the Pacific Ocean - LP-40 (SPAdes) (version 2) | ecosystem: Environmental > Aquatic > Marine > Oceanic | place: Pacific Ocean | collected 2010-08-26 | reverse complement strand
TTTATGGTGACTATAGCGAAGGTGTCCACCTCTTTCCATTCCGAACAGAGAAGTTAAGCCCTTCAGCGCTGATGGTACTGCTGTAACAGGTGGGAGAGTAAGTCGTTGCCAGTTTATTATATTAAAAACCCTTTCGGAAATCGTTAGGGTTTTTTTGTTCAATTCTGTCTGGATTCCAGATGTTATAGAGCTTTTAATAAGCTGTCTGCAATAAATAGACCTCATATATTCGAAATTATTTTCTTATTACTATAAAGTAATAAGAAAGAGCTTGGTGGTGTAATCTAATTCACTACCTTTGCATTCCTTTTGCGAGAAATTTGCTCTAGGGAACAACTATAAGATTGTATTATATAAGAAAATGTCAGGTATAATAGGAAAAAAAATCGGAATGACTAGCGTATACAGTGCCGAGGGGAAGAACATCCCATGCACGTTGATAGAAGCTGGTCCTTGTGTAATAACGCAAGTAAAAGATGTAGAGACTGATGGATATACCGCAGTACAGTTGGGTTATGGCGAGCGCAAAGAAAAGAACACGCCAGCACCTTTGAAAGGTCACTTTGATAAAGCAAGCACTACTCCTAAAAAAGTAGTTGCTGAATTTAGAGATTTTAGAGTAGAGTTTGAAGAAGGAATTCAGTTGGGTCAGGAAATCACTGTCGAGAAAGTTTTCGTAGAAGGTGATTTTGTTGATGCAATAGGTACTTCTAAAGGAAAAGGTTTTCAAGGTGTTGTCAAGAGACATAACTTTGCAGGTGTTGGACAAGCAACTCACGGTCAACACAACAGATTAAGAGCACCTGGTTCGATTGGTGGAGCTTCATATCCTGCGAGAGTATTCAAAGGAATGAGAATGGCTGGTAGAACTGGTGGTGATCGTGTGAAGGTGACGAACTTGAAAGTAATGAAGATAATTGCTGATAAGAACTTAATCGTAGTGAGTGGATCTATACCTGGTGCGAATAATTCAACAGTAATACTTGAGAAATAAGATGGACGTATCAGTATTAAAACATAGCGGAGAAGACACTGGAAGGAAAGTAAAACTTTCTAAGGATGTTTTCGGAGTTGAGCCTAATGACCATGCTATTTACTTAGATGTAAAACAGTATTTGGCCAATCAAAGACAAGGGACTCATAAGTCTAAGGAGAGAGCAGATATTGCTGGATCTACCAGAAAGATCAAAAAGCAAAAAGGAACAGGTACTGCAAGAGCAGGTAGTATAAAGTCTCCAATATTTAGAGGTGGTGGTCGCGTATTTGGACCACAACCTAGAGATTATTCTTTCAAACTAAATAAGAAGCTAAAAGTGGTTGCCAGAAAATCGGCATTGGCTTATAAGGCAAAAGAAAAGAGTATATCTGTATTAGAAGATTTCACTTTTGAAGCTCCTAAGACTAAAGAATATATCAAAATGCTTGAGGCACTTGCTTTGAATGGCAAGAAAACTTTATTGGTTTTGCCAGAAGCAAGTAAGAACATCGTATTGTCTAGCAAAAATGTTCAAAACACTAAAGTAGTAACTGCTGATCAGTTGAATACTTATGATGTGATTGATGCAGAGAATTTGGTGATCGTTGAGAGCTCGATTGAGAAAATTGACAACATATTGAACTAATAAAATGAGCATTTTAAAAAGGCCAATAGTCACAGAAAAAGTATCTGCTCTAAACGAGCAAGGTAAGTATGGTTTTATTGTGGATCCTAATTCCAATAAAGTCGAGATAAAGAAGGCTGTAGAGAAACTTTATGGTGTAACAGTAGAGAATGTTTGTACAATGAACTATCTGGGCAAGCCAAAGAGTAGGTATACAAAATCTAAGGCGGTGACAGGAAGAGCGTCTTCTTTTAAGAAGGCAATCGTAACTGTAGCTGAAGGTGAAGTAATTGATTTTTACAGCGGTATATAATAGATAGAAAATGGCAGTAAGAAAATTAAAACCGACAACTCCAGGACAAAGGTTCAGAACGGCACCTGCTTTTACAGAGATTACTACGGATTCTCCAGAGAAATCCTTACTAGTAATCAAGAAGAGATCTGGGGGTAGAAATAATACTGGTAAAATGACCATGCGCTACTTAGGTGGTGGTCATAAGAAGAAAACTAGAATTATTGATTTCAAAAGAAATAAGTTCGATGTACCTGCAACTGTAAAGTCAATTGAGTATGATCCTACTAGATCTGCAAGAGTGGCTTTATTGTTCTATGCTGATGGGGAGAAAACTTATATAATCGCTCCTGAGGGATTAGAAGTTGGACAACAAGTAGTTTCTGGTGAGAATGTCGATCCAGAAGTAGGTAATACACTTCCTTTGGCAAACATACCATTGGGTACTATTCTTCACAATATTGAGTTGAAGCCTGGTAAAGGAGCTGCAATGGCAAGAAGTGCGGGTACTTATGTGCAGTTGCTAGCTAGAGAAGGTAAATACGCAACAGTGAAATTACCTTCTGGTGAAATGAGAATGGTACTTGTAACTTGTCTTGCAACTATAGGAACAGTTTCTAACTCTGATCACATGAATGTGAGATTGGGTAAAGCTGGTAGAAAAAGATGGTTGGGAAGAAGGCCTAGAGTAAGAGGTGTAGCGATGAACCCGGTAGATCACCCAATGGGAGGTGGTGAAGGGAAGTCATCAGGTGGGCATCCAAGATCAAGAAATGGTCTTTTGGCAAAAGGTAAGAAGACCAGAACACCAAAGAAATATTCTAATAAACTAATCGTAAGTAGAAGAAAATAATCATGGGTAGATCACTTAAGAAAGGGCCTTATATTGATTTTAGAGTAGAGAATAAAATCAATGCCATGAACGAATCAGGAAAAAAATCTGTGATTAAGACTTGGTCGAGAAGATCAATGGTTTCTCCAGATTTCGTGGGACACACATTTGCTGTGCACAATGGAAATAAATTCATACCTGTATTTGTAACTGAAAACATGGTAGGTCACAAACTCGGTGAGTTTGCGCCAACTAGGAACTTCAGAGGACACATTGGAAAAAAAGATAAAGGTAAAAGATAATGGAAGCAGTAGCTAAATTAAATAACGTACCTACTTCACCACGAAAAATGAGACTCGTGGCAGATATCATCAGGGGAGAAAAAGTCAACAGAGCTTTGAATATCCTGAAGTTTGAGCCTAAGCAGGGAGCAGCAAGATTGGAGAAGTTACTATTGTCTGCAATTGCCAATTGGCAAGCGAAAAACGAAGATGAACGTCTTGAAGATGCTGATCTTTATGTGAAGACAATCTTTATAGATAGCGGTCGTATGTTGAAAAGACTGAGACCTGCTCCTCAGGGAAGAGCACATAGAATCAGAAAGAGATCTAACCATGTAACAATGGTAGTAGATAGCATGACTTCTGCGCAAAATGACAATAGCACTAACGATAACGATAATTAATAAGAAATGGGACAAAAAGTTAACCCCGTAGGTTTTAGATTAGGTATCGTCAGAGGTTGGGACTCTAACTGGTACGGAGGAGATACATTTTCTGACAAGTTAATCGAAGATCAGAAAATCCGAAAGTACGTATTTGCTCGTATTCCAAAAGGAGGAATTTCTAAGATCATAATAGAAAGAACGCTTAAGAGAATAACTTTGACAGTGCACACAGCACGTCCAGGGGTTGTGATTGGAAAAGGTGGATCTGAAGTTGACAAGATCAAAGAAGAATTGAAGCAATTGACGAACAAAGATGTTCAAATCAATATTTTCGAAGTGAAAAGACCTGAGTTGGATGCTAAGTTGGTTGGCGAGTCTATCGCTCAACAATTGAAAGCAAGAATATCCTACAGAAGAGCAATGAAGCAAGCGATCGCTTCCGCAATGCGAGTAGGTGCTCAAGGAATTAAGATCAAATGTTCTGGAAGATTGGGTGGTGCTGAAATGGCGCGTACTGAACAGTACAAAGAGGGAAGAACTCCTCTTCACACACTTAGAGCTGATATTGACTATGTAGTGTCCGAAGCTAATACTGTCTATGGTAAGATTGGTATCAAAGTTTGGATATTCAAAGGTGAAGTCTACGGTAAGAGAGACTTATCTCCTAATATAGGAGCAGCAAATAATTCTGGAGGACGAGGCGGTAATAGCGGAAGAGGAAAGAGAAATGAAGGAGCCGCTCCTAAAAGAAAAAGAAGATAAATAGGTTTATCGCTTGTGTCAGTTATCAGCCACAGCATTTAAATAAAAATTAGGAAGATGTTACAGCCTAAAAGAACAAAGTTTAGAAAAAAGCAAAAAGGTAGAATAAAAGGATTGGCTCAAAGAGGGCACACAATCACTTTTGGAGCTTTTGCGATCAAGTCTTTAGAAGCAGGTTGGATTACTAGTAGGCAAATTGAAGCTGCTAGGATTGCCATGACCAGAGCCATGAAAAGACAAGGTCAAGTTTGGATCAGAATATTTCCAGACAAACCTATTACAAAGAAGCCAGCTGAAGTAAGGATGGGTAAAGGTAAAGGTGCTCCAGAATATTGGGTTGCAGTTGTAAAGCCTGGTAGAATATTATTCGAAGCAGGTGGAATAGAATTGGAACTAGCTAAAGAAGCGCTAAGACTAGCTCAGCAAAAACTACCAATAAAAACTAAGTTTTCTGTACGTAGAGATTACATTGAACAATAAGTAAGATGAAAAATTCAGAGATCAAAGCATTGAGTGCGGACGAGATCAAGCAGAAGCTTGCTAGTGAAAAAGAGGCTTTAGGAAAGCTCAAGTTTGCACACGCTATATCACCAATAGAGAACCCGATGAAAATCAGGGAATCTAAAAAAGTAATAGCAAGGTTACAGACTGAGCTAAAAGCAAAGGAACTCGCTAAATAATATCAAGATGGAGTCAAGAAATTTAAGAAAAGAGAGAGTAGGGCTAGTAGTTAGCAGCAAGATGGATAAAACCATCACAGTGGCTGTTGAACGAAGAGTAAAACACCCTATGTATGGAAAATTTATGGGGAAGACCTCAAAATTTTCTGCCCATGATGAGAACAATGAATGTGGTGCTGGAGATACTGTGAAGATTATGGAGACTCGTCCATTGAGTAAAAGCAAGCGTTGGAGATTAATTGAAGTAATAGAAAAGGCTAAATAATATGATACAGCAAGAGTCAAGACTTAATGTAGCAGACAATAGCGGAGCAAAGGAAGTACTTTGTATTCGAGTATTGGGCGGAACTGGCAAAAGATATGCTTCAGTTGGTGACAAGATTGTTGTGACTGTTAAAGCGTCATCATCTTCTAGTAGTCTTAAAAAGGGAACTGTTTCTAAAGCAGTGATCGTGAGAACTAAGAAGGAAGTGAGAAGAAAAGACGGATCATACATCAGGTTCGAAGACAACGCAGCAGTGTTGTTGGGAACAAATGATGAACCAAGAGGAACTCGTATTTTCGGACCAGTGGCAAGAGAACTACGCGAGAAGCAGTTCATGAAAATTGTTTCTTTAGCACCTGAAGTACTATAACGATGGAAAGAAAGAAAAACAAACAACAAAAGTTGCACCTTAGAAAAGGAGATACTGTAAAAGTATTGTCTGGTAACTCTAAAGGTAAGACTGGAAAAGTATTGGAAGTAATTGCTGAGAAACAAAGAGCAATTGTAGAAGGAGTGAATATTGTGACTAAGCATGTCAAGCCTTCAGCTTCTAACCCAGAAGGGGGTATAGAGAAAACAGAAGCAGCGATCCATATCAGTAATCTTATGGTGGTAGATCCTGCGACAGGAGAAGCTACTCGTATAGGAAGAAAGGCTGACGAAAACGGAAAGCTTCAAAGGTATTCAAAGAAAACAGGAGAGTTTGTAAAAAATGGATAATCCAAGGTTAAAAGATAAATATCAAGGCGAAATTATTCCTTCATTGAAGGAGAAGTTTCAGTATAAGTCTGTAATGCAAGTGCCTAAGTTGGAGAAGATTTCGATCAACAAAGGAATAGGTGCTGCTGTGGCTGATAAAAAGTTAATTGACGTAGGTGTTGAAGAACTTAGTACAATTACTGGTCAGAAAGCTGTTGCAACATTGGCAAAACAATCTATCTCAAACTTTAAGTTGAGAGAAGAAATGCCAATCGGAGCAAGAGTAACTTTGAGAGGTAATAGAATGTACGAATTCCTTGACAGATTGATGACTGTAGCATTACCTAGAGTTAGAGATTTCAAAGGAGTGAATGATAAAGGATTTGACGGAAGAGGTAATTATACCTTAGGTGTTCAAGAGCAAATCATTTTTCCTGAGATCAGTATTGACAAAGTAAACAAGATTGATGGAATGAACATCACATTTGTTACTTCTGCTGGAACTGATGAAGAAAGTTATGAATTATTAAAAGCGTTTGGAATTCCATTCGCTAATAAAAACCAATAATTATGGCAAGAGAAGCTGTAAAAGCAAGAGAAAGAAAAAGAGAAAAGATGGTAGCAAGATTTGCTGCTAAAAGAAAAGCGCTAAAAAAAGCAGAGGATTGGGTAGGTTTAGATAAACTTCCCAAGAACTCTTCAGCAGTAAGATTACACAACAGGTGTAAACTTACTGGAAGACCTAAAGGATACATGAGGAAATTCGGTATTTCAAGGGTAACATTTAGAGAGATGGCCTTGTCAGGTAAAATACCTGGAGTAACTAAAGCCAGCTGGTAAATTCTTTCTTTTTATTTTTATTATAATTTTAGTTACGTATCTTTGCACGCCTGTTTGAAAGGTGAGTGATTTTACTTTAGAATATTTAAAAAATGATAACAGATCCGATAGCTGATTATTTGACAAGACTACGAAATGCCATCAAGGCAAAAGGTAGGATTGTTGAGGTTCCTGCTTCTAATATTAAGAAGGAGATGACTAAAGTATTGTTCGATAAAGGGTATATCCAAAGCTATAAATTCGAAGATACTGATGATAATCAGGGTAAAATCAAAATAGCTTTGAAATACAACCCTTCTACTAAGCAACCTGCCATAGTGAGCTTGGAAAGAATAAGTAAGCCAGGTCTACGAAAGTATACAGGAGCCGAAAATTTGCCAAGAGTAATTAATGGATTGGGCGTTGCGATAGTATCTACATCAAAAGGTGTGATCACTGATAAAGAGGCAAGAGAGCTTAATATCGGTGGAGAAGTATTGTGTTACGTCTATTAATTAACAATATATAATGTCAAGAATAGGAAAAAAACCAGTTAGCCTTCCTGAGGGAGTTACGTTTGAGGTCTCAAAAGACAGCAATACAGTAACAGTTAAGGGGCCTAAGGGTGAACTCTCTCAAGTAGTTGATTCAGATTTTACGATTGAATCAAATGATGGAGCGTTGAATATTATCAGACCAACTGAGCAGAAGAGACACAGAGCTCTTCACGGTCTTTATCGTTCTTTACTTAATAATATGGTTGTAGGAGTTTCTACAGGATATAAGAAGGAGTTGGAACTTGTGGGTGTAGGATATAAAGCTTCTAATCAAGGTAATACGCTAGAATTGAGTTTGGGGTATTCTCACGCAATCTTCATGGGAGTTCCTAAGGAATTGAAGTTGACTACCGAAACTCAAAAAGGTAAGAACCCAACTGTTACTTTAGAAGGAACTGACAAGCAATTGATAGGGCAGGTAGCTGCTAAAATCAAATCGCTGCGTAAATCTGAGCCATATAAAGGTAAAGGTATCAAGTTCGTTGGAGAAGAAATTAGACGTAAGGCGGGTAAACAAGCTGCTAAATAATTATAGAGATGGCTGTTAGCAAAACAAATCGAAGATTAAAAATCAAAAGAAGTATCCGTAGCAAGATCAACGGTACTGCAGATAAACCAAGACTTTCTGTTTTTAAAAGTAATAAGGCAATATACGCGCAAATTATTGACGATGTAAAAGGCCATACTTTAACAGCAGTTTCTTCTTACGAATTGGGTACTAAAGGTAATCCTACCTTGGAGGCATCTAAAAAAGTAGGTGAAAAAATAGCTGAAAAAGCAAAGTCAAATGGAATAGAAACAATTGTATTTGACAGAGGTGGGTATTTGTACCACGGTAAGGTGAAAGCTTTAGCTGATGGTGCAAGAGAAGGAGGACTTAAATTTTAAGAAGCTATGTCTCAGAGTAATATAAAAACAGTAAAAGCGAGTGAGATCGAACTAAACGAAAAGGTAGTTGCGATCAAGCGTGTAGCTAAAGTAGTAAAAGGTGGTAGAAGGTTTAGTTTCTCTGCAATCGTAGTAGTAGGTGACGGAAATGGTGTAGTGGGATACGGATTGGGAAAAGCAAATGAAGTAACTGATGCAATCACTAAAGGTATCGATGACGCTAAGAAGAACTTAGTAAAAGTACCCGTGATCAACGGAACTGTACCTCACGAATCTACAGGAAAGTATAGCGGTGGATATGTATTGTTGAAACCAGCTTCTCAAGGTACTGGAGTAATTGCCGGTGGTGCAATGCGTGCAGTGTTGGAGAGTGCAGGAGTACATAATGTATTGGCGAAGTCTAAAGGATCTTCAAATCCTCACAACGTAGTAAAGGCGACTTTTGATGCCCTACTTAAAATGAGAGATGCCAACACAGTGGCTCAGCATAGAGGAGTATCATTGTCTAAAGTTTTTAACGGGTAAGGTCATGGCGAAAGTAAAAGTATCACAAGTAAAAAGCGCGATTAACAGACCTGAAAGACAGAAGAGAACTATTCAAGCTTTAGGTCTTGGTAAATTGAATCGTACCGTTGAGGTGGAATTGACTCCCCAAATTGCAGGTATGATTAGAAAAGTAAGCCATTTAGTATCAGTAACGGAGGCATAGTTATGAAATTACATACATTAAAACCTGCAGAAGGTTCTACGAAAAATAATAAGAGAATAGGTAGAGGTCAAGGTAGTGGTAGAGGTGGTACTTCTACTAAAGGACACAATGGTGCTCAGTCTCGTTCTGGTTATTCAAGCAAGGCCGGTTTCGAAGGTGGTCAAATGCCACTTTACAGACGTGTTCCTAAGTTTGGATTTACGAGTCCAAACAGGGTTGAGTACACTGTACTTAATTTGGATACATTGGAAGAATTGACAGGTAAAATCAAGGGAGATATTGATATGACCGTATTGATTGAAGCTGGATTTGCTAGCAAAAATGATATTGTAAAAGTATTGGGTAGAGGAGAGTTGAAAGCAAAAGTAAATGTTTCAGCACATGCATTTTCCGCATCAGCAAAAGCTGCTATCGAATCTGCAGGAGGAACAGTGACAACACTTTAATATCTATGAAAAAGTTTTTTACAACCATAAAGAACATATTCTCAATAGAGGATCTAAGAGTGAGAATCCTGAATACTGTAGGATTCTTAATCATATTTAGACTAGGTTCTTTTATTGTATTACCAGGAGTTGATCCTGAAGCATTGGGTGAAGGTGCATCTGGAGGAATATTTGATTTATTGAACACTTTCCTTGGAGGGTCATTTAGCCGAGCTTCTATTTTTGCACTAGGCATCATGCCATACATCTCTGCATCTATTGTGATTCAGTTGATGACATTCGCAGTACCTTATTTCCAGAAGTTGCAAAAAGAAGGTGAGTCTGGTAGAAAGAAAATAACACAAATAACAAGAGTGCTTACTATCTTGGTAACGCTTGCCCAATCTGCAGGTTATATTGCAGCAACAGTACCAGCTGAGGCTATTTATTTCCCTGGCGCATTATTTCAAGTATCCTCCATGATTATCCTTGTTGCAGGAACAATGTTCTGTATGTGGTTGGGAGAGAAGATTACAGATAAAGGTATTGGTAACGGAATTTCTATGTTGATCATGATTGGGATTATTTCAAGGTTCCCGGGATCGATGCTTTTGGAAGCAACAACAAGAGGAATGAGTGGTGCATTGATATTTGTAATTGAAATATTGGCCTTGTTCTTTGTAGTAATGGCAGTTGTAATGCTGACTCAGGCTACGAGGAAGATACCCGTACAATATGCTAAACAGGTAGTAGGCAATAAAGTATATGGTGGACAAAGACAGTATATACCGTTGAAAGTTAATTCTTCTGGAGTAATGCCAATTATCTTTGCTCAATCATTGATGTTCTTACCTCCATTGCTTGCCAACATCTGGGCAGATAGCGATGTAGCTAATTATGTAGGAGCTACATTTTCTGACTTTACATCGTGGCAGTATAACTTAGTGTTCGGATTGTTGATTCTAGCATTTACATTCTTCTACACAGCTATTACTGTTAATCCAAATAGTATATCTGACGATTTGAAAAGAAACGGTGGTTTTATTCCAGGTATTAAACCAGGGAAACAGACATCGGAATATATAGACAGTGTATTGACAAGAATAACTTTACCAGGATCAATTTTCCTGGCGATTGTAGCGGTTATGCCAGCATTTGCAGTGAAAGCTGGAGTTAGCCAGAGCTTTTCACAGTTCTACGGTGGTACTTCACTATTGATTATGGTAGGAGTGATATTGGATACATTGCAACAAATAGAAAGTTATTTGTTGATGAGACACTACGAAGGAATGATGAAGACTGGGAAAGTCAAAGGACGTTCTCAGGCTGCAGTAGCATAGTCCATAGTCTGTAATGATACATTATAAGACTGAGGAAGAGGTAGCGATAATAAAAGAAAGTGCTTTAATATTAGGTAAGGCACATGGCGAAGTAGCCAAAGAAGTAAAACCAGGTGTGAAAACGATCACACTAGATAAGATAGCTGAAGAATACATTAAGGATCATGGAGGCGTGCCTTCTTTTAAGGATTATAATGGATTTCCAGCAACATTATGTATTTCAACGAATGAAAATGTAGTACACGGTTTCCCTAGTGAGTACGAACTCAAAGAAGGAGACATTATATCCATTGATTGTGGCGTGTTTTACAAAGGATTTCATAGTGACTCAGCATATACTTATCCGATAGGAAAAGTCAGTGATGAAGTCATGAAATTATTGAAAGTGACAAAAGAGTCACTTTACAAAGGAATTGAAAAAGCTGTTTACGGAAACCGTACCGGAGATATTGGAAATGCTGTACAAAGGCATGCGGAAGCTTCTGGTTATGGTGTAGTAAGAGAGTTGGTAGGACATGGTTTGGGAAAGGACTTGCATGAGAGCCCTGAAGTAGCAAACTATGGTAAGCAAGGAAGAGGGGCCAAATTGAATGAAGGATTGGTAATAGCAATAGAGCCAATGATCAATATGGGAACTCGAAATGTAGTGCAAGAGAATGATGGATGGACAATAAGAACGTCTGACCGAAAACCTTCAGCGCATTTCGAACATACTGTAGCAGTTTTTAAGGATAGAACAGAAATATTAACAACGCATAAATACATAGAAGAGGTATTTAAGTTTTAAATATGGCGAAACAAGCATCAATAGAGCAAGACGGTACAATCAGCGAAGCACTATCTAACGCAATGTTTAGAGTTGAGTTAGAAAATGGACATGAAGTGATTGCACATATTTCAGGTAAAATGAGAATGCATTACATTAAAATTTTGCCAGGAGATAAAGTTAAGCTGGAGATGTCTCCATATGATTTAACAAAAGGAAGAATTGTTTATAGATACAAATAATCTAGCGATTGTTTGGGTAAATAGTAACAGAAATGAAAGTAAGAGCATCCATTAAGAAGCGTAGCGTAGACTGCAAGATCATTCGTAGGAATGGTAAGCTATACGTGATCAACAAAAAGAATCCTAGGTTCAAACAAAGACAAGGGTAATTATGGCAAGAATTTCAGGAGTAGACATCCCAGATAATAAAAGGGGAGAAATTGCATTGACTTATATCTTCGGTATAGGTAAGAGTTCAGCACAGAAGATTTTGACTCAAGCCGGTATCGACTTGGGCAAGAAAGTTCAAGAATGGACAGATGAAGAATCAAATGCAATCAGAACGATCATAAGCGAGACTTTCAAGGTAGAAGGTGTTCTTAAGTCAGAAGTTCAGTTGAGTATTAAGCGATTGATGGATATCGGTTGTTACAGAGGATTGCGACATAGAAGAGGACTTCCTGTAAGAGGTCAGCATACTAAGAATAACGCGAGAACTAGAAAAGGTAAGCGTAAAACGGTAGCTAATAAGAAAAAAGCTGTTAAATAATAGCATAGTTTAGTTATGGCACAGAAGAGAAAAGATAAAGCAAAGAAGAGAGTAGTACATGTAGAAGCTATTGGTCAAGCGCACATAAAGGCGTCTTTCAACAATATTATTATATCGTTGACCAATACTTCGGGCCAGGTTATTTCCTGGGCTTCTGCTGGTAAAATGGGATTTAAAGGTTCTAAAAAGAACACCCCATACGCTGCCCAGATGGCAGCGCAAGATTGTGCACAAAAAGCACATGACCTTGGCCTGAGAAAAGTAGAAGTGTATGTGAAAGGTCCTGGGGCAGGTAGAGAATCTGCGATCAGAACTATTCAAAACACAGGTATTGAAGTAACCACTATTAAGGACGTGACACCACTTCCTCACAATGGTTGCCGACCACCTAAGAGAAGAAGAGTTTAATTAGGTAATTAACAAACAAAATGGCTAGATACACAGGTCCCAAGGCTAAAGTCGCAAGGCGTTTCAACGAAGCAATTTTCGGCCCAAGCAAAGCATTAGCAAAAAAAGCTTACCCTCCAGGACAACATGGAAGAGGAAGAAGAAAGAAGCAGTCTGAATATGCTGTCCAGTTAATGGAAAAGCAAAAGGCTAAATACACTTACGGAGTGTTGGAGAAACAATTCTCTAACTTGTTCCAAAAGGCATCGAGAAAATCAGGAATTACTGGCGAAGTCTTATTGCAACTATTAGAGGCTAGACTGGACAACGCAGTTTACAGATTGGGGATATCTCCATCTAGAAGAGGCGCAAGACAATTGGTTTCTCACAAGCATATCACGGTAAACGGTCAACTCGTTAACATTCCTTCGTTCAGTTTGAAAGTAGGTGATGTGATAGCAGTAAGAGAAAAATCTAAATCTTTAGAAGCAATTACTAATAGCGTTGCTGCTACAGCTGCTAAGCGTTTCCCTTGGTTAGAATGGGAAGCTAGTGAGTTGAGCGGTAAAGTAGTAGCTGTTCCTCAGAGAGATGAGATTCCTGAGAATATTCAGGAGCAACTTATCGTTGAACTTTACTCTAAATAATCATTAAATTAATTATGCAGTTAGTAATAGTATTGCCAACTGTAATAAATAAAAAACAATAAAAATATGTCAATACTTGCATTTCAAATGCCTGATAAGGTGGTGATGGAGAAGGCAGACGATTTTCACGGTCTGTTCACTTTTAAACCTTTAGAACCAGGTTATGGAGTAACAATCGGTAATGCATTGAGAAGAATTTTACTTTCATCTCTAGAAGGATATGCTATTACTGGAATTAGAATACCTGATGTATTGCATGAGTTTTCTACTATTGAAGGTGTTGTAGAAGATGTATCGGAATTGATTTTGAACCTTAAAATGGTTCGATTCAAAAAAATTGAAGAATCATCTTTTGAGAGCAAAATCATTGTTGCAGTCAAGAAACAAAAAGTATTCACTGCTGGTGATATTGCAAAATTCACTACTGGCTTTGAAATACTAAATCCTGATCACGTGATCTGTAACCTGGACGATTCAGCTTCATTCGAATTAGAATTGAATGTTGAGAAAGGTAGAGGGTATTTACCAGCAGAAGAGAGCAAACCTACTGAGCAGGTTATAGGTTATATTCCAATTGATGCTGTCTTTACACCAATCAAAAATGTAAAATACAATATTGAGAATACGAGAGTAGAGCAGAAGACCGACTACGAGCAGTTGGTTTTGGATATTGAAACTGACGGATCTATTCATCCTGAGAAGGCTTTGGAAGGAGCCGCTCATATATTGATTCAACACTTCATGTTGTTTTCTGATAAGTCAATCGAATTGGATACTGACAAAGGAAACGAGATTGAGCAAGTTGATGAAGAAATGCTTCACATGAGAAAACTATTGAAGACATCATTGAATGATCTTGATCTTTCTGTGAGAGCTTACAATTGCTTGAAAGCTGCTGATGTGAAATCATTGGGAGACTTGGTAAGATTAGAAATTTCTGACATGATGAAATTCAGAAACTTCGGAAAGAAATCATTAGCGGAACTAGAACAGTTGGTACAAGATAAAGCCCTTACTTTTGGAATGGACTTAGGGAAGTACAAGCTGGAAGAAGAATAATAATCATGAGACACGGAAAGAAATTTAATCATTTAAGCAGAACAACGCCACATAGAAAGGCAATGTTATCCAACATGGCTTCTTCTTTAATATTGAGTAAGAGAATTACAACTACGGTTGCTAAGGCCAAAGCTTTAAGAAAATATGTAGAGCCGTTGCTTACAAGAGCTAAGGAAGACACTACACACTCTAGAAGAACAGTATTTTCTTACTTACAGGATAAAGAGACTGTGACTATGTTGTTCGGTGAAGTAGCTGAGAAGATAGCCAATAGACCTGGGGGATATACCAGAATCATAAAAACTGGAAACAGACTGGGTGATAATGCTGACATGTGTATCATAGAGCTAGTAGATTACAACGAATTGATGTTGAAAGAGGCTAAGCCTGCTAAAGCAAAAACTAGAAGAAGCAGAAGAGGTAGATCATCAACTGCACCAGTTGAAGACACTACTGTAGAAACGGTAGTAGTAGAAGCTGAGGTGGTAGAGGAAGAAGCAACGACTGAAGCAGAAGCAGCAGTAGAAGAAACAGAGGCAAGTCCTGAAGTAGAAAAAGAGTCTCCTGAAGTAAAAGATGAGACTCCAGCAGCTGATGCGGACGAAAGCGAAGAAAAGGAAGCTGACAAATAATTTTGAAGCGACTATTAATATTGAAAGGGATTAGATTTTATCTAATCCCTTTTTTATTTTTGGATGATTTTTAAATGACGATGACGATGATAACAACTCCACGTAAAAAGGCTTATTTATTACTCGAAGATGGTACTTCAGTAGAAGGAACTGCAATCGGTGCAGTCGGGACAAGTGGAGGTGAGATATGTTTCAATACGGGTATGACTGGATATCAGGAGATATATACCGACCCATCCTATGCTGGTCAGGTCATCATCAACACCAATGCGCATATTGGAAACTATGGTGCGTTCGGTGAAGAGCAAGAGTCAGAATCGCCTAAGATAAACGCACTAATTATTAATGATTTTTCTTCTGTGCACAGTCGGTTCAACGCAAGCAGTACGCTCCAAGAATATTTAGAGAGTAATGGAGTAGTGGGGATTGCAGATGTTGATACACGAAAGTTAGTGCGGCATATTAGGAGCAAAGGAGCGATGAATGTTATCATATCATCAGCACTTGAGCCTGAACAACTGCAAGCAGAGTTAGATAAACTTCCATCAATGGAGGGGCTTGAATTATCCTCTGAGGTTTGTACTAAGGAAGTTTACACTGTGGGGGATGAAAACGCACAGAATCGAGTAGCTGTACTTGATTTGGGAGTCAAGAAAAGTATCTTAGATAATTTGGCATCTCGAGGATGTTATTGTAAAGTGTTTCCAGCTAAGACTTCATTTGAAGAGATGAAAGCATGGAAGCCTACTGGCTACTTCTTATCAAACGGACCCGGTGATCCAGCTGTCATGGATTATGCAGTAGATACAACTAAGCAAATATTGGAAAGCGAAATTCCTACGTTTGGAATTTGTCTGGGACATCAAATGATCGCAAGAGCATGTGGTATTTCAACATATAAGATGCATCATGGGCATCGAGGGCTCAATCATCCAATTAAAAACTTGGTCACAGGAACAAGTGAGACCACCTCTCAGAACCATGGTTTTGTGGTGAAGAAAGAGGATGTCGAAGCCAACAAGCAAATGGAAATAACACATGTACATCTCAACGATGGCACAATTGCTGGAATAAAGTTGAAAGGCAAAAAGGTCTTTTCAGTGCAATACCATCCGGAAGCATCACCTGGACCGCATGATTCACGGTACCTATTTGATGACTTCACGAGACTAATGAACAACTAATATTCTCAACCCAATTTACAAATAAGAGATGAGTATCATTGAAAACATACACGCACGTCAAATTTTAGATTCCAGAGGAAATCCAACGATTGAAGTAGATGTCACTACCGCAAATGGCACTATCGGAAGAGCAGCTGTACCCTCAGGAGCTTCCACCGGAGAGAATGAGGCTGTTGAGCTAAGAGATGGAGACCAATCTAAATATTTGGGTAAAGGTGTTCTAAAGGCAGTGCAAAATGTCAATGCTGATATAGCCGAAGAATTGGTTGGATTTTCAGTTTTTGAGCAAAGATTGCTTGATAAGATAATGATCGAGCTTGATGGTACTGCAAATAAAGGGAAATTGGGAGCCAACGCTATTTTGGGAGTGTCTCTTGCAATAGCCAGAGCAGCGGCAGCAGAAATGGGAATGCCATTGTATCGCTACATTGGCGGAACAAATGCGCGTCAACTTCCTGTACCAATGATGAATATCATCAATGGTGGATCTCATTCTGATGCGCCTATTGCATTTCAAGAATTCATGATCAGACCTATAGGTGCAAAGACTTTCAGTGAAGCAATCAGAATGGGAACAGAAGTGTTTCATCATTTGAAAAAAATATTAAAAGACAAAGGGCTAAGTACTGCTGTTGGGGATGAAGGTGGTTTTGCACCTAACTTCTCAGGAGGAACTGAGGAAGCACTTGAGAGTGTCTTGAATGCCATCAAATCTGCTGGATACAAGGCAGGAGAAGAGATTACCATTGCCTTGGATTGTGCAGCATCTGAGTTTTACGTTGATGGAAAATATGACTACACAAAATTCGAAGGAGATACTGGAATGGTGCGTAGCAAGCAAGAGCAAGTGGACTACTTGGCATCTCTAGCCGAGAAATATCCAATTGACTCAATAGAAGACGGGTGCGATGAAAATGACTGGGAAGCATGGAGCATGTTGACAACCAAAATTGGTGATACTTGCCAATTGGTTGGTGACGACCTGTTTGTGACCAATGTAGACTTCTTGAGCAGAGGCATCAAAGAGAAATCGGCCAACTCTATACTTATCAAAGTAAATCAGATCGGTACATTGTCAGAGACTTTGGATGCTATTGAAATGGCACACAAAGCTGGTTTTACTGCTGTGATTTCTCATAGATCGGGAGAAACGGAAGATTCCACTATTGCTGATATTGCTGTGGCGACCAACGCTGGACAAATTAAAACTGGTTCGGCTTCTCGCTCAGATAGAATGGCGAAGTACAACCAACTGTTAAGAATAGAAGAAGAATTGGGAGAGACTGCTGGGTTTCCGCAGAAGTAATTACAACTAAAATAAATTTAAAAAACTCCGTTTTCACAAACGGAGCTTTTTTGTTTTCAAATATGAGGTAAATAATTAGTGAGAAAAGTAAATAGACTGCATACATTGATATTGTTTTTAATCATATAGTCGTCTGTATTTGGAGTAACAATGTAATTCATGTTTGTGTTAAGATCTTCAAATGATTGCAACATTCCCTTGGCTGTTTTTGGACTTGAGGTGTACTTTATTTCTATGCCTGTCACAGGTTTATTCGATTTTATCAATACAAGATCACACTCTGCACCATCTTGGGTTCTGTAATAATTATAGCTGGTATTGCGATCCAGATTTTGAATGATTTGCTCCAGTGCATAGCCTTCCCATGAACTTCCCAGAATTGGATTATTTTCCAATGCCTCCCACGTGTTAATATTCAATAGCTGATGAAGGATACCACTGTCCCTGATATAAATTTTAGGAGCTTTCACCAATCTTTTTTTCGTATTGGTCGAGTAGGGTTGGAGTTGTCGGATTAAGAAAGCTCCTTCTAAAAAGCTTAAATATTTTTTAATGGAGGCTGAACTTGTTCCCAAAGATTTAGCTAGGTTGCTCATATTCAAAACACTTCCATGAATATGAGCAACCATTATCCAAAGTTTAAAAATAGTACTGCGGTCAATGTTAAGTCCTAGCGAAGGCAAATCCCTGTTGACATATGATTTAATAAAATTGTCGTGCCATTCAAAACTTAATTCATCAGATTGACTGAGGTAGGCATCAGGAAACCCTCCTCTTAGCCAATGGTACTGTAATTCCTTTCCCGAGGTTGAGATTTCATTTAATATCAAAGGAGTCAATTCCTTATATGCAATTCTTCCCGCCAGCGACTCTGATGAATTTCGGATAATATCTGGAGACGCTGAACCTAGCAAGATGAATCTTCCAGGAATTCGGTGTGCATCTACCATCGATCGAAGGATGGGGAATAGTTCAGGCAGTTGCTGTATTTCGCCAAGGATCACACATTTGTCCTTATTGTTTTCAAAATAGAGCACTGGGTCGGTAAGCTTTGCAACGTCTTTTGGGTTTTCCAAATCAAGGTATACGCTTTCTTTGTTTATCGAACTAATTATTGATTTAGACAGCGTTGTTTTTCCGACTTGTCTTGGCCCTACTATGCCAGTAACTGGGAAAAAATCAATGGCTTTTAACAACTCATTATGCAATTTTCGTGAAATCATAGATCAAATATAATAATTATCCCTGTAAATTTAAAAGGCACATTTAAATTTACAGGGATAATTTTGCCATTGGTTTGTTATAATCGTCTCTCGTTCCATGATTGCAGAACCAAAGCATAACTTATAATACGACCTTAGCACAGGGAAATCGCTTTTAAAAAATGAATGAATATTTTATGAGGTAATGTAATCCTCCAATAAGAAATCATTTCGAAGCCTGCCTGTCGGACAGACAGGCGCAGCGTAGAAATCTTTACCTCAACAATAGACTGCTTCTTCTTTTATCATGGTAAAGATTTCTCCAATTTTTCTTCGATTTCATCTCAGCAAAATTTACGATGACTTACAATAAGTTAAAAGCGATTTCCATGGTCCTTAGCAGTGGCGACCAACGCTGGACAAATTAAAACTGGTTCGGCTTCTCGCTCAGATAGAATGGCGAAGTACAACCAACTGTTAAGAATAGAAGAAGAATTGGGAGAGACTGCTGGGTTTCCGCAGAAATAGGATAGAACTTTATCGAAAATGAAAGCCCTGAAGATGAATGTCAGGGCTTTCTTTGTGGATGACCTGATTTCCAATCTATTGCTTACCCTTATATTGCGACAATATTTTTAAAATATTAACCTAACTTTGTTACAATGCTTTTAAAAAATCACCTTTATTTTGTTACAGACACTTACTGTAGGCTTGTGAAATAATGTCTGTTATGTTTTAATATTTATTTTTCGAAAGTTCTTCCTAACTTGGACACGATGTTAAATAAAATTCCTCCCATATTTAAAAACTTTTACTTCCTAATTGGAGTCTTCTGCCTATTTTGGATTGCATTTATTGATTCCAATGATCTACTGACGCAATATAGACTAGGGAGTAAGTTGGGCAATTTGGAGGACGAAAAGGCCTACTATCAAGAAAAGATTGAAGAGGTAAAAAAGGATCGCGAAGAATTAATGAGTAATAAAGAACTTTTAGAAAAATTTGCGAGAGAAAAGTACCTCATGAAAAAACCTACTGAAGATATCTTCGTTGTGGTAGAGGAAGAAAA
>Ga0209634_1001161_pt1 | contig 19570 bp, 16 predicted proteins | sample LinPmetageLP40_FD_184043 | JGI IMG/M metagenome (GOLD analysis project Ga0209634, IMG submission 184043) | Marine viral communities from the Pacific Ocean - LP-40 (SPAdes) (version 2) | ecosystem: Environmental > Aquatic > Marine > Oceanic | place: Pacific Ocean | collected 2010-08-26 | reverse complement strand
GATGTTCTTTGCTCATACTGCCATGATGTGCCATGATATTGTCACTACCCATTCTTTCAGAAAGGTTGTGCGATAGTCGCTCAGATAATCGCCTCGTATTGACAAAGATCAAAGTCGTTTCATGACTAGCAACTAGTTCTTCTAGCCGTTCATAAACTTCTTCCCAGACCTCATTGGACATTATGGCTGTGAGAGGAGATCGCGGGATTTCCAGTGCTATGTCCAGTTCCCGTTTATGACCGGTATTGATGATTTTACAAGGCTCGTCTACACCTGTTAAAAACTGTGCGACCAGCTCCATTGGCTTTTGAGTAGCGGATATTCCAATACGTGTTAAAGCATTGATCGTTAGGTTGTTAAGTCTTTCTAAGGAAAGTGATAAATGCGAACCTCTTTTATCCCCAATCAGTGCATGAATCTCATCTACAATCACCGTTTTGGCATTCTGCAATAGCTTCCGGCCGTTGACACTGGTAAGCAAGAGGTACAATGACTCTGGCGTAGTGACCAATATATGCGGTGGGTGCTTGATCATCGCAGCGCGTGCCGAGGCGGTCGTATCTCCAGACCGAACCATCGCTGTGATTGGAACATGTGCCACTCCCATGTTGAAGAGCTCTTCATTGATGCCTTTCAGCGGTAGCTGTAAGTTCTTCTGAATGTCATTGGACAATGCTTTCAATGGGGATATGTAGACAACTTGCGTTTCTTCTCTCAGCTGTCCGTTGATTCCTTGTATGATCAAATCGTTGATCGCAGATAGAAATGCCGCCAATGTTTTACCAGATCCGGTGGGTGCTGCAATTAGTGTATGATTTCCCTTGGCTATTTCTGGCCATGCCTGTTCCTGTATATCAGAAGGCGCATCGAAGTTCTTATCGAACCATTGCTGAACTGCTGGGTGGAATTGGGATCTGGACATAAAATACTAAAAATATTAGTATAAATATAGAAATTATTATTCCAAAATGTGAGATTATTAATTAAGTAATTCATCTATTTAATAAGATTGTTATTTTTGCAGGATGAATAAACTTATAACTGCCGCTGTATTAATATTAATCGTTGGTTTTGCTCAAGCACAAGACCGTAGACAAGAACTTTGGAACAATGTTAGTTTCCATAACCTAAGAGGTGATTATCCAGAAGCGATAAAGTATATGGATTCGATTGTGTCAATGGGTACTAATCTTTCCAAAAACTACCTATATCGCGGTTCTTTGAAACAGCAGGCAGGAATGCATAATGAGGCTATAGCTGATTTTGATAAGACTTTGGAGCTCAATTCGAAGATCGTAGATGCTTATGTCAAAAGGGGCGTTTCCAAGCTTGAACTGGAAAAATTTGAGGAAGCTATTGCTGATTTTGATAAAGGAGTTGGAAAACATAGTTGGCAAGATTCTATTGCACATCGATACAGAGGACATGCCTATCAGAGCCTTGGAAAATCTGACATGGCATTGATAGATTATAAAGCGGCTCTTGCTTATAATCCAAAGGATGTAGAACTCATTTCCAATACAGCATCTGCATATATGGCCGAGGGAGAGGATGAGAAAGCCTTTGAGTTAATTGAGTTGGCTCTTAAGATTGAGCAGGATTATATAGAAGGAACTAAGCAAAAATCAGTTTTGAGCCTTGCGGATTACCTTAATGTGAAATATACTTTGAAATTGTCTTTGGCCTATCAGCAGTTTCATCCGCTTGATGATCAAAACAATTTGAATATTGGCTACCTATATGTGAGAACCAGGCAACCTGAAAATGCCTTGCAAAACCTGAATAAGATAAAGGGACCGATAACAGAATCGTTTGACTTTTTCTATAACAGGGCTATGGCTTATTATTATCTATTGGATAATGACAGAGCGGTTTCTAATTTTGAGGCAGCAATCGAGAAGAAATCTGACAGTGGACTTGCTTATGTTTTCTTAGCTGAGTCTTACAAAGGACAAGGCAATGATACAAAAGCATGTGAGAGCCTTCAGAAAGCCTCAGAACTTGGAATTTTGGGTGCTCAGGAATTGATGGATGAGAGTTGTAAGTGATACAGTCTCTGGTTTATTTGAGAATATTTCATAACTCGATGAGCTGGTCTTACCAGCTATATTCGACTAGCATTGATATAAAAACCGATGCCTACCCAGGGTTTTTTATAGTCCGTTCATACCTGCTGAAGGGAATATGTGGATCAAGCAATAAGATTAGAAATGCTGTACGACTCAATATGTATTGACCTTAGTAGTAACACGTAAATTAAGGAATTCAATGAGTTATTCGAACTTAGTAATCGAGATGGAATATTTTAACGTGAATCGAAGACATCACATTCAATATATTCTGTAGGTTCGCTGTCGATTAATCAGGACTAATTTATAATGACCATTATGTATTTAGGATATAATACGACCTTCAAAAGTTCCTATATAGCTCTTATTGCTCTATTTATCAATATCGGTTCGAATGCTCAGGACATTGCTGAATCGTTGAAGTTTGATGATGGACCATATGTGTTTATAGAGGACAATCAATTCGTTGGTAAGTCAATAGTTAATGGAAAAGTAACAACGATCAATACTGAGTCAATTCTAGTTGCAACACAGTTTACATCAGAGCCTTCTGCATTTGACAATATCTCCAAATTGGCTGTATTGAGTGATATTCATGGCCAATTTGAACTTTGCAAACGGTTGTTTAGAAATAATAACATCACTGACGAGAATAATGAATGGGCATTTGGAAATGGTCATCTGGTGATCGCAGGGGATATTTTTGATCGAGGAGCGCAAACTACTGAAACTTTATGGTTCATCTACAGACTAGAAGATCAAGCTAGAAAGGCAGGAGGGAAGGTGCACTATCTTCTGGGCAACCACGAATACATGGTCTTGCAAAATGACCTAAGATACATTCATGAAAAGTATGTGAAATCCGCAGAGCTACTAGGAATTCCCTATGATGCGCTTTATGGTCTAAATACGGTACTGGGTCGTTGGTTACGATCCAAGTCAACTGTCTTCAAAATCAACGACATCATTTTCTTGCATGGGGGTATCTCCAGCGTATTCATGGGAGATAAATTGGATTTGGACGAAGTCAATAAACTTTACAGAGAATCTATTGATATGGAAAAGAAGGATATCAAAGCAAGCGACAAATACGCAAAGTTCTACGGACGTAATAGCCCTATTTGGTATAGAGGTTATTTCTATGATAGCCTGAGTACATCGCAAGTAGATAGCATATTGTCTGGACTTCAGGCCAAACACGTCATCGTAGGTCATACCTCACAAGAAATGATCACCAAACTCTATGACGGCAGAATCTACTGTGTAGATTCTAGCCTCAAAAATGGCAAATACGGGGAAATCCTAATAATAGAGGATGGAGCCTATAAGCGATTTACTTTAGAGGGTAAAGAGGTGGCGTTTGAGTAAGACTTGTTGGGGACTGTCTCAAAAGGAATATCGCTTTTCATCCACAACGCCACTCTGAGGGCATCGCCCGAAGAGTCTCAAGCCATGATGAGATTCTTCAGCTACAAGTAGCTTCTGAATGACGCTACAACTTATGAGACAACCTCATTAGAAGTGTTATCACCCAAAGTCTCCGTCATCAAAACCACCACCACCTTGGTTTTGTCGGTCGCGATTTCCTCTACGATTCTTCTTTTGATTGAATCTATAGGAGAAGCTCAATGTGTAGGACCTAACTCTTCGCTGGAACTCACCATCTATTTCAAAATTAGTTCCTTCATTGATATAACGGTATTTTCCAGAGTTGAATAAGTCTCTCACATTGGCAACTAAGGTGCCTTTGCCCTTCATAATATCCATGCTCCAGCTGAGGTCCAATGTAGTATATGCTTTTCGACTTCCCTGAGTAGTTTCTTGAGGGCCACGATATCTCCAATTCATTTGGTAATTGAGCTTCTTTTTGATGGTCATTCTTGAGTTTAGGCGGGTATTCATGGCATATGCGTCTTGCTCATACAAAATGTCAGAATAGACTCCCTCAGTCATAGCACGGTAGAAGTTGGCATTACCCGTTATTTTCCACCATTTACTTAAGTCATAAGCATAGTTGAATTCTAAACCGATGGCATTTTGTAAACTTAGATTTACAGGTATCCATATGTTGATGGTGTCTACTCGTTCTGTTATTCGTTGGACTACCCCATTGGTTCTTCGATAATATACACTAGAAAATAAGTTGCTCTTTTTCCAAGTCTTGAGATATCCCAATTCGTAAGAGTCAGTGTAGGTAGGATCAAGGTCTGGATTTCCTACGCGTAAAGTCCTATTGTCACTTATTGAGTAAGGAAATGGGTTCAATGTCCTTGAGCGAGGTCTGCTCAGTCGTCTGCTGTAGCTTGCTTGGGCGGAATTGCCTTTAGAAAATTTATAGGTAAGAAATGCACTAGGAAAAAGGTCAACATAGTCTTTCTTAAACGACTCGTTGGTCTGTAGTAAATCTATTTCAATGTTAGTAGCTTCCATCCGGAGACCTACCTGATAAGACACTTTGTTCACTTCATTTCCATATATGGCGTAGAGGGCATTTACATTTTCATTGTATTGAAAGTTATTAGAGAGGCTGGTATTGTTAACCCAAACTGTACCCACGAAGTCTTGGACCAAATAGTCATTGGCTAGTTCTCTGAAGTTACCTCGGTAGCCTGTTTCTAGTTTTCCTTTCGTATCCATAGGGTGTGCGTAATCAGCTTGTAACAACCAACTTCTTTCAGATTCAATATTGGAGGACCGCTGATCTTCATCAGGATTTGATATGCCATCCAATAGAAATAAGGTGGTCTGGTCAATATTTGCTTCTTCTACTTCTCCATTGTCTCGGTATTGTGCATCAATGGTTAGTAATTGCCCCTTCTTATCGAATGTTTTGCGGTAGTTAACGTCATATTGGTAATTAGTATCTTCTTCATCTTCCTCTTCAAACCTTCTTTGATTTCTATACAATAAATCGTCTTCATTATAGTCTTTGAAAAAGGTGGTTCTGTCATTATCGCCATCTGAGATCCTATATAGGAATGATCCGGTGATGGTATTTTTGGTGTTCAAACTATATTCTATACCCGATCGAATACTACTATTGAGTCCGCCTCTGGTAAAATCCAGGTTTTGATCTGTGCGATAGGAGGTATCTACTTCGGTGTATTTCTGCAAAGAGAATCCTGAGCCAGGGCTTTTTCGATATTGAAGTCCATAGTTTGCAAACAAATTAACTTTATCCTTTCTATAGTTGAAATTGAAGGAGGCACCATGATTGTCTGGATATCCAGTATTGAGAGTGATACCGCCATTCAGTCCCTTTTCTCTCTTTTTCTTGAGTACGATATTGATGATACCAGCATCACCTTCAGCATCATATCGAGCTGAGGGATTGGTCACAACTTCTATGCTCTCTATGATATCGCCTTGTAGCTGGCGGAGTCCATCCGAGCTACTGATGCCTATGAGACCTGAGGGTTTGCCATCAATAAGAATGCGAACATTCTCACTTCCCCTCAGACTTACATTTCCATCCTGATCCACAGCAACTGAGGGAACATTGTTCAAAATGTCGATCGCATTTCTCCCAGTATTACTTAAGTCCTTGGAAACATTGAAAACCCGTTTGTCTAACCTCAATTCTACTTGATCTTTATCGCCTTCTATGACTACATCATCAAGAATTTCAGTATCTGCCTGTAACTTGATTGTTCCAAGATCCAGGTCATCGTTATCTGGTCTGATTCCTAGGCCAGAAATAGTTTTCGATTTGTAGGAAATGAACTGCGCAATAACATAGAAACGTCCAGGCCTTATTTTTATATTAAATTTTCCCGCTTCATCGGTTATCCCACCTGTGACCAATGAGGAATCACGTTGACTATAGAAACTGATGTTAGTGTATTCGAGTGGATGACCAGAGTCAGCATCCACAACCTTACCACTAACGGTTCTTGGAGGGTAGTTGGCCCTATTTCCTTGCTGACCTCCTAGACGACCTCCTCCTTGCGCAGTCAGATCAATTACTAAAATTGAAAGCAGTACAGTAAGTAAAATATATTTCATTAGTGTTTCTTATTAGATCTAATTTTTCTTCTCATACCCGCTCCCTTATCCACTACTTTGAAGATCACACTGTCGAATTTTAGTTTTTGTTCATCAGTACAGATACTTCTTAAATTTTGCAGGTGTTGAAAATTCAACTTTTCTATTTGGATGTTCTGATCTCTGATGTTAACTAATAGCTCATTTTGTTGACTGGTATCTGTATCAGATAACAATTCTGTAAGTCTTTTGCGATTATCATGAAGCGAGCGTTGTAGCTCATGTGTTTGTTTGAAATGTTGTTCACGTGCGATCTTGAATGCATCAGCTTGTTCTGGCGATAGGTTTAGCCTGCGCACTAGATAATTCTCTACATCGGGTTTATGCTTCATCTTGCGATGTTTGTGTTTGTCATATTTTGACATCCACAAAAACGAAAGCGTAGCTATATTCAATACGACTAATACAACCACAGCGATTATTAAAATTCTTTGCTTACTCATGTCTTCTATTCCAATTCTGTATTATATAAATCATCATTTTTCAAGCTATACTCAGACGCCATCAAATCAATAACATCAACAGTCTCCTCCGTATCGGTTGAGATATTTATTAGCGAAACTACATTGACTAAGACCATGAGTACTATAGCTGCAATGCTCCAATTCCAAATCGAAGCATGTGCTATTTCGTTTCTTTTCATTCTTGCAGATAGTCGGGTATAAAAGTAAGGGCTGACTTTTACCTCAGACACCCCGTCTAAACTGTTGAGCGTCTTGTTGATCTCATCTTCTATATTATTCTCCGTTCTCATAGTGTTTTGTCGTTTTCATAGTAGTCTCTTAGACTCTTTTGTAGATTTTTCTTTGCACGAAACATCAATGACTCCACCGAGGGTAATGAAGTCTTCATAACTTCTGAAATCTCCTGATAGCTCAACTCCTGTAACTTATGAAGTTGGAAAGCAGTTTTTTGATTAGTAGGTAATTTTTCAATATGCCTAAACAATACTTCAGCTCTTTCCTTATTTTCTAATTGGATTCCAGGATGCTTGAACTCTGCATGGTTTCGTTCTACAACATCCTCTTTTCCAAACAATGAGTTAAGAAAACCAAATCGTCTTTTGGTTTTTCTCTTTCGCAGTGCTTCAAGACTTTTATTCACGGCAATTCGGTAAATCCATGTATTTAGTGCCGAATCTCCTTTGAAATTATCGATAGATCGAAATAGCTCAATGAATACCTCTTGTGTAGCATCTTCCGCATCCCCTTCGTTTTTTAAGTACCCAAGACAGATACTGAAAATCTTGTCTTGGAAAGATTCGACCAGATGTTTAAAGGCATCTTCATCTCCATTGGTCAATGCTGAAACTAATTGCGCGTCTGTCAATCTACTGTGCTATTTCGATCTATTCTATACTCAAGTCTAATGTCGCATTTTATGTTTACGTTTTTCGGTGGAATGACGACTATCTAGAAAAAGACGCTGTTCTTCGGTAAGGAATTTCTTCACTTCCATTTTACTCGCAATTTTTGCCTTCATCATTTTTGTTTCCAATCCACCAATCTCCTCAATAACCTTGTTTATTTCTTTATCAGAGCTTCCTTCAGTAGTCGTTAATGTATTCAAACGCGCTCTTTTTTCACCCAACGCATTTTTCAAAGGAAGTGTCTCTTTTTGAAGTTTGATTTTGACTTCCTTGAGTTGCTCTTTTTGAGCATCGGTGAGATTGGGGATTTTTGATCCTCGCTCTTTCATTTCATGCCCTTGGTGTCCATCATGTTTTGCTTCTCTCATTTGCTTCTCTTGAGCCATTGTGCCTAGTGCCCCAAATAGCATTACCGTTAATGCCATTACTGTCATCTTTACTTTTGTATTTTTCATCATCTTATTATTTAAGTTTTAACCTATTTGTTCTATTAGATGTATGTCGTAAAGAAAACTTGCGCTTATTCAAAATATTTAAAAAAAAGTAGCGTTAACCCAGCAATTGGCGTTATGCTAATAATTAAGGAGGCTTTAATCATTCGACAGTGCTATGACGAACCCTAAACCAATTCTCCTTGAAAAAATTGCTTACCCTCTTGATCGTATTGATCAATATGGTGGCGTATGCTCAATTCAAAAAGCAGCGTTACCAAGAGAAACCATTTCAGCTTTCTCTATTCCCAGGAATAAGTACTCATGGTATCCATGAAGCATGGTATTTCAATAAATTCTCATTGAATCTGCTTGGTGGTATCTCTGCAGGATCAAAACATTTTGAATTAGCCGGTATTTCTAATTTAAGTATAAGATATACCACAGGCATTCAAATAGCAGGTATAGCTAATGTCGTTGGTTCGAACGCCTTTGTCAATTTGTCTCTTGGAGAGGAAAGAGAGTTGATTAATGAAGAAGCGTTCACATCATATTTCAAAGGTTTTCAAATAGCCGGTTATATGAATTATGTTAGAAATGATGCAACTGGCCTCCAGTTGGCTGGTGCTTTCAACGTTTCAGGTGGGACAGTTACTGGAATTCAGTGGGCAGGAGTGAGTAATGTTGCTCAAAAAGATATGATTGGTTTACAGTTGTCAGGATTGACGAATACAGTCATCCAATCTGCTGCTGGATGGCAAATATCTACTTTGTTTAATAATACAAAAGGGATATTTACTGGATTACAGCTAGGACTGATCAATAGAAATCACGGTATGGTTGGTAAAAGATCCACTGCTCCAAACAATAAAGGAAGAAGCCTACAATTAGGAGTGATCAATTCATCTAAACGGATGGATGGTGTTCAAATTGGCTTGATCAACTTTGGGAATAAGGCAAATGGAACTCAGATTGGTCTGATCAATTTTTTTAGTACCAAGCCATCCAAAGATTCTAGAAAAAGTGTGTTGCCAATTGGGCTACTCAATTTTGGCTCAAAAGGAGGATTTTGGAGATTTGCCAATAATGAATTGTTTTTATATTCTATTGAGAAATCTACTGGCAACTGTAGCAATTGCTCAGCAACACAATATGAAATGCCAATGCTTGATGACTATCAAAAATTCAATCAAAATATATTGAGCTTTAGTTATAATCCATCTGGGTTTAGATTGGATCGACCATATTGGTCTGTGGGATATGCTTTTGAGCGGCTCAATTATATCAAGAGGAGTATGTTTCCCAAGAAAAGAGGTCCTCAGAATAAATCACATTATTTTTCATGGGGCGTCAAAGTACAGCATTTGAATTGGGAACAAGAATTTGATACGGCTTTAAGTCTTCAGACCTCTATTTATGGTAGTTATGGTAAACGGGTGAATTTGAAATTTTTGGGCATTGTGTATTTATATTTCAGTATTCGCATCAATGACTACATAACCGAAAATCAGGATAATGGGATTATTAATAATTGGATGCTTGTGAAAGTCGATGGAGAAAAAGTGACGAATCGCATTTGGCCAGGATATAGTATAGGTATTCAGATATAGACTAGAGGCTTTTTTAAATAATTGTTGATTATTTACATCCTTTGCCAATGTGGTTATAAATTCTGAACGAGAGAATAATGTTTTGAAAGAATCTAAATTGTAGCTAAATTCATAACTGCTTTGGTTCAAGCTCATTCAATCAAATAGCAACACCAATCTCTCCACGTTGTTGAATGTAAAATGAATCTATGTAAGCACTCTACTCGTTGAATCTTAATCAGAACTAATATGAGAGTGCCTTTCCTAGTATCACTTATGGCAGTGCTTTGCCTAAGTGGATGTGTCCTTCAATCCAATGTCCCCATCGAAAATGACTACAGCTACAATGCTGAGTTTGGCAAATACAGAACGTATTCGCTATTTACAGATTTGAGTGCGAAGTATCCATCTTCGATTAATATCGAGAGTATCGAAAGAATTATTGCCAAAAGGATGGAGCTACTTGGGTATGGGCTGGACGTTAAATCTCCAGACATTTTGGTCGCCTATTCCATACACCAAAAGAAAATAGAATTGCCTGGATTTTCTCAGCCAAATATAAATACTTGGATGAGAGATCAGGACGGAGAGTTTGAGTATAATGAAAAAGTGTATAAGCTAAAAAAAGGCACTTTATTGATTCAAATGATTGATCACCAAACTGCCAAGTGTATTTGGAACGGATACATTACTGATACTTATCAGAAAATGATCTTTAGGGACGATAGAAAATTGAACCTTGCTGTTACTCAGATTTTGGATCAGTATCGATTTTTTGCCAGAGGGTTTATTGATCGAAGTGAGTACATTGTTCAAGGAACGAATAAATAGATTTTAAATTCTAACAAAAGAAAAAGTAGTCCTTCATTGACCGCATTCCCTTTTCGTCCATGTATTTTTTAATCTGCACCTGAGCTGATTCATTGGCTACTGTGACAATACTCTGTGGGTTTTCCAATTGTGCCAAATAATCGAAGTTCAAAAGTTGTTGCCCATATATCACATGTCCAATTTTTTTTGGATTGTCACAAATCCAATAGAATGGGATGTGTTTTTCCACCAAATGTTGAGCGATGGTCTTGCCTTTTGCACCGGCACCCCATACAGCAAGAGGCCGAGCCTTATCATACTCAAGTTCAAGGAAGTAGTTGATTTTGATTTCAAGGAAGAAGTTGTTGTTGTAATGTTCGTGTGTTCGAGAAGTTCTCGTGCTATAATCTCGCCAATAGTGAGTTAGTTGATCACACGGAATGCATTTCAGTCCGTATTTGTAAAACCTAAAAGTCAGATCATAATCTTCTGGATAAGTATCAGGTTGAAAGTCACCACAGTTGATTAGGTCATCTCTAAAGACCATAAAATTGGGAGAGGGGACAACACATTCTTTATAGATTTCTGAAAAGTTATCTCCTTTGGAAGTGAGTTTGTTGAGCCATTTTCCGTACCTATCGTATCCTTCTCCGATGCCATTTTCAGAGAAATATTTTACATGACCAATAGCCACATGACCTTTGCCACGTACTAACAATAACTTACCTAAAACTTCTAATTTATTAGGAGTCATTATATCATCTGAATCCATTCGAGTAATGAACTCACCACTACTATGAGTAAATGCCGTGCGCATCGCCTCGATAATTCCACTGCCTTCATTTTGGATTACCTTGATTCTAGAATTTTTGGCTGCATATTGTGCTACTACCGTTAGACTATCATCTGTGGAGTGATCATCAACTATGATTAGCTCCCAGTTTTGATAAGTTTGATCACAAATTGACTGTAAGCATTCTGGGAGAAACTCAGCGGTGTTTTTGAATGGAGTTAAGATGCTTATAAGAGGTTCTTGCATTAATGCAAAATAGCAAAACCTAGAAGTTGAAAACAACTGCAAAATCAAGATGAAAAATCCGTATTTTGTGGGGAAGAATATAAACTGAAAAATTATTCTATAGCTTATTCGAAATTCACACAATTAAATACATATGAAAAATATACTATTAGCAATTATATCAATAGTTGTTATTGGCTGTGGTCAGCCAACCGAACAAAAAGAGGCGGAAGTCAAAACAGAACCAACAAAAAAGAAACAAAGACCGGTTTCTTTTGAAAATGGAAAGTTCTTTGAAGTAGGTGGTGTAAAGATGTTGTATGGTGGTGAAGACAGTACACAACATTTCGATATCACGGATTACACATTAAATGATGAGCAATTTCACTATGGTATTGGCAGAGAAAAGTTTCCAGCATTGTTGGAACCAGAATTCATCTCTGTAGCAGCAGCAGATTCGGTTTGGGTGGATAGTGTTCGATTCATCGTAGCCTATAGTGGGGATGAAGTCAAAGCTTATTCAGTACCTGACCTGACACGACATGAAGTAGTAAATGATATGCTTGATGGCCAACCAATTATGGCAGTCTATTGTATTCTGGCAGATTTGGGAGCTATTTATGACCGGCAATATGGCGATAAAGTATTGACATTCGCTTTAAGTGGATATACCTACTACGATGATAAGGTTTGGGATGGGTTAGATGGATTTGTGCTTTGGGACAGAGAAACTGAAAGTTTGTGGTGGCCATTAATAGACAAAGCAGTTTCAGGCCCACTAAAAGGAGTGAGATTTATTGAGAAGGATAAGGCTTCTTGGGAAGACACTAACTGGGGAAAGATCAAAGAAACTTATCCAAATGCGCAAGTCTTAAAATCAGGGCAGGATTTCGAAAGGCCTCAGACATGGAGTAGATATGATGATGTTGGAGATATTGTAGAAAAATACCAGAAGGAAATTTGAATTTATTGGAATCAGTCAAAATATGAAAATCTTAATTATAGGTGGAAATGGTACTATTGGCAGGAAAGTAAATTCCTATCTCTCTCAAAATCATGAGACGATAATAGTTGGTAAGACCAAAGGAGACTATATAGCAGATATAGCGGATAGTAAGGCTATCAAAGACTTATTTGAAAAAGTCGGTAAGGTTGATGCTATTGTCTGTATTGCTGGGGACGCTAAATGGGCACCGTTTAGTGAACTGTCAGAAGAGGACTATTATATAGGAATCAAGAGTAAGTTGATGGGGCAAGTAAATTTGGCTAGGCTGGGAAAAGATTACCTAAACCCAAAAGGATCTATTACTTTAACCACTGGTATTCTCGCTGATGATCCAGTCAATATGACCACAAGTGCCGCAATGGTCAATGGAGGTATTCACAGTTTTGTAAAGGCTGTGGCTTTAGAACTCGACCATGGTATCCGAATCAATGTTGTATCTTCTGGATTAGTCGAAGATGCTGTTGATAAGTATCGAGATTACTTTCCAGGACATAATGTGATCCCTATGGATAAAGTTGTGAATGGCTACGTCAGAAGTATCGAAGGGTTGGGTAATGGTGAAATTATTAGAATATATCAGTAGGGTATGTTTTTGATAATCAAATAGGTTGAAATATAGTATGCATGTAGAATAAAATATATCTTGAGGTGTAATATTGCCATAATATAATTATTTATGAACCAAACCATAGTCCCTATAACAAGACTGCTAGTAGCTAATCGAAGTGAGATTGCCATCCGAGTGTTCAGAGCAGCATCCGAATTAAATATTACTACGATTGCGGTCTATACTTTTGAAGATAGATATTCTTTGCACCGCTATAAAGCCGATGAAGCCTATCAAATAGGAAGTGATTCAGAGCCCTTAAAACCTTACCTGGATATTGAGGAGATAATAGCTGTTGCCAAAAGCAATAAGGTAGATGCTATTCATCCTGGATACGGTTTCTTATCTGAAAACGTTGAATTTGCTACCCGTTGTAGAGAAGAAGGTATTGTGTTCGTAGGGCCAACACCAGAAACAATGGCAAATCTTGGAGATAAGATTGCTGCGAAGAAAATTGCCATACAAGCTAATGTGCCAATCATTGAAGACAGTCAAGTGGCACTTGACAGTGTTGACATAGCTACGAGTGAGGCCCAAAGAATAGGCTATCCCGTGATGATCAAAGCGGCTGCTGGCGGTGGAGGAAGAGGGATGCGTGTTGTACACGATGACAAGTCTTTGAAACAAGGTTATTCGGAAGCAAAAAGTGAGGCAGCAAAAGCCTTCGGTGATGACACTGTTTTTTTAGAAAAGTATCTGGAAGCTCCCAAGCATGTAGAAGTACAAATCCTTGGAGATAATTATGGTAACATCGTCCACTTATTTGAACGTGACTGTTCGGTACAGCGAAGGTTTCAAAAAGTAGTAGAGGTAGCTCCATGCATGAGCATACAGCAGCAAACGAAGGATAAATTGTATGGCTATGCACTTAGTATTGCTGAGCATGTCGACTATCAAAATGCAGGCACTGTTGAGTTTTTAGTTGATCAAGAAGAGAATATATATTTCATAGAAGTCAATCCTAGGATTCAAGTTGAACATACTATCACCGAAGAAATTACTGGAATAGATATTGTTCGATCACAAATTCAGATTGCAAAAGGTTATCCGTTGTCAGACCCGAGGATATTGATCGAAAGTCAGGAAGATATCCAATGCAATGGATTTGCCATACAATGTAGGATAACTACTGAAGACCCAAAAAAGAATTTTAGCCCAGACTATGGAAAGGTAATTGCCTATCGCAGCGCAGGTGGATTTGGTATTCGTCTGGACGCTGGAAATTGTTATGCAGGCGTCATTATTTCACCCTTTTTTGATTCGATGTTGGTCAAAATATCAGCATCAGGTCGCACACTGAAAGGAGCAAGCCAACGCCTAAAGAGAGCACTTACTGAGTTTCGAATAAGAGGAGTAAAGACCAACATTGGGTTCCTGGAAAATGTAATCGCTCATCCAACTTTTTACAATGGAGAAGCAACCGTCAAGTTCATCGACAGGCACCCAGAACTGTTCAAGATCAAAAGATTTCATAACAGGGGTACACGTTTGCTTAATTATTTAGGGGAGGTTGCCGTCAATGGCAATCCGGATGTTAAGAAAATTGATCCGAGTAAGCAATTCAGAATAGCCGATGTGCCAGAATTTGACAGGTTGGGTGAATATCCTAAAGGTACCAAAGACAAACTTAATGAACTAGGGAGAGATGGGTTTGTGAAATGGCTGAAAAATGAAAACGAAATTCAATTTACAGATACCACATTTCGCGATGCACACCAGTCATTGCTTGCTACGCGGATGCGGACTATCGATATGCTCAAAACCGCTGAAGGATTTGCTAAGAATCATTCAAACGTTTTCTCAATGGAAGTTTGGGGTGGTGCTACTTTTGATGTTTGTATGCGTTTTCTCAATGAAGACCCATGGAAGAGATTGCAACTTTTCAAAGAAGCTGTTCCTAATATTTTGCTACAAATGCTGCTTCGTGGCTCTAACGGAGTTGGGTACAAAGCATATCCAGATAATCTGATTGAGAAGTTTGTAGAGAAATCATGGGAAAACGGTATCGATGTCTTCCGAATTTTCGATTCCCTCAATTGGGTGGAGGCGATGAAGACAAGTATTCGCACGGTCAAGGAAAGAACTGGCGCATTGGCAGAAGGGTGTATCTGTTATACCGGTGATCTATATAATAATAAAGGAAAATATGACCTGCAGTACTACCTGGATCTAGCAAGGCAGTTGGAGGACGAAGGAATCCATATTTTGGCCATCAAGGATATGGCAGGACTGTTAAAACCTAGATCTGCTTCGCAACTTATCACTGAACTAAAAAAAGTGGTGGATGTACCCATTCATTTACATACTCATGATACTTCGTCAATGCAAGCCACGACTTATTTCGAATCCATCAATGCTGGAGTGGATGTAGTTGATGTTGCACTTAGCAGTATGAGTGGACTTACTTCACAACCGAATTTTAATTCGATACTGGCTGCGCTAGATGGACATGAGCGACAACCTCAGTATAATTTACATTCATTAAATCAATACGCAAATTATTGGGAGGATGTACGTGAGTACTATTATCCATTTGAGTCGGGGCTCAAGGCAGGGACAGCGCAGGTATATGATCATGAAATTCCTGGTGGGCAATATTCCAATTTAAGGCCTCAAGCTATTGCACTTGGATTAGAAGATCAGTTTGAAAAAATCAAGGAAAACTATGCCGCTGTAAACATGCTTTTTGGCGATCTTGTGAAAGTGACTCCTTCCTCAAAGGTAGTCGGTGATATGGCAATGTACATGACGGCAAATGACCTTTCTGTCGATGAAATAAAGGCAAACGGAGCGACCTTGTCATTTCCTGAATCAGTAGTGAGTTTATTCAAAGGCGAGCTTGGTCAGCCTCATGGCGGATTTCCTGCTGATATCAGTCAGTTGGTACTGAAAAATGAGCAACCATTTACCGACAAGCCCAATGCGCATTTGGCTCCAGTAGATTTTGATAAAGAGTTCAAAGAATTTCAAGAGAAATTTGATCAATACTGCAATGAGCTTGATTTTCTATCATACAAGCTATATCCAAAAGTATTTGAGGACTTTCATAGACATTGGATTACCTATGGTGATGTTTGGAAGCTACCCACATTGGCATTCTTTTATGGATTGAAAAACAATGAGGAAATTTTTGTAGATATAGGCAAAGGCAAGGCAATAACGATCAAGAAAAGATACAAATCTCAACCTGATGAAAATGGAATTAGTAGGATTCACTTTGAGATGAATGGTCAGCCTAGGGTAATAGAGGTTAAGGATCAATCATTTCAATCTACCAAAGCATCTCATAAAAAAGCAGCAGGTGAAAATGAAATTGGTTCACCTCTTCAAGGCAGGCTGGCGGAAATAAAAGTAAAAGCTGGCGACAAGGTTGATGAAAACACGCAGCTTTTTGTGATTGAAGCGATGAAAATGGAGACTAATGTAACGGCTCCTAGCTCTGGTAAAGTAAAGAGAATTCACATTGAGGCAGGGCAGATGGTCATGCAAGATGATTTGGTGATTGAACTGGAATAGGCTGGATTTTGTGATATGCCTTATCTTTGGGTAAAATATTATCGGGTTTTACCGTTTTTGTAGTAGATGACAATACTTTCGGTCTAAACATAATAGACCGATATGCAATTAAAAAGAATAATTCTCGGGGCACTTCTATTTCAAATAAGCTTGTTTGGGTATTCTCAGCAGGATACCTTATTGATTATTCCTGGTAGTGGCTTGCTCGATGGATCAGTAATAGAACCATATACTAATAAATGGAAAGTAACTTTAGTCAAACCTGATGGCGAAAAGGGGCCTAATAAAATATGGACAGATTATGGGCAGATTATTGAATTAGAGGGTAAGCAATATTTCCATAGAGTACAGGATCTATATGATCCTCAAATGAACTTGCTAGATACTTGGATCAATATGACCGAACACAAGTCTTTGCTTCCCGTGAGTTTCTCAACACTAAGACCAGACGGCAAATTTTCTCACTACCAATACAGCGAAAATATTGTATCTGGAAGGAATACCCTGAATCCTAAAGATTCCCTTGTTGTAAAAGAAATTGATTTTGGCCAGAAGGTCTATGACTGGAATTTATATGGTATGCTCCTGGTTGGATTGCCTTTCAAGAAAGGGTTGATTGCTAAGATTCCATTTTCTGGCCCCAGCTCATTACAATGGTTGATCGCGCATGTGACTGACAAGGAGACTTTTACTCTTCCTAATAATAGCAAAATCAGTACCTGGAAAGTCGTCACTAATCAGAATTTAACTTTTTGGATTAGTGAATCAGCACCATATGTCATCAAACTTGATCTTAAGTTAGCCACTGGTGCAAAACTCGTTTGGGAGGTCATTTAGTGTCTGTTCAGAAATAAACTATACATTTAGTCCCATTCTTTTGCCTGCTAATTTCGTTGAGAATACTCGCCATAGCGGCACTATGCCTGTGTTTTTCGCCTTGTTAGCAAACAAAATAATTTAGCCTATTCTGTACACTTTATTTCTGAACAGACACTTAGTCAAATAACTAATAAACCAATTAACAACACATCATGAAAAAAATAATATTTCTATTGACGCTTGTGTCAAGTCAGCTATTTGGACAAGATTTGAAGACCTCTGCAAAAGCCTATGCAGATAACGAAAACTGGAACGCCTCGATAAAGGACTATAATAAGTACCTCAAAAAGAACGAAAAAGATTCTTCGGCTTGGTACGCTCTTGCAGGAAGCTATGTAAAAGCAGAACAATATGACAAAGCTATTGAGAGCTTTGATAAAGCCAAAGAAACCAATTTCTCAATATTTTTTGTGAGCTATTCTAAAGCCCGTGTTTATGCTAAAACAAAGAATGAGTTCAAGATGATTGAGTCACTTAATGTAGGCGCAGATAATGGACTTGCCACTTATACGCGTCTGAAAAACGATCCTGACTTTGCGATGTATTTGGAGAACCCTTCATTTCAAGAAGTGATGAAAAAGATAAAGAACAATGCATATCCATGTCTGACCGCAAAGAATTATCGTCATTTTGACTTCTGGCTAGGAGAGTGGGATGTTTATGCCAATGGTAGAAAAGTAGGAGATAATTCAATAACAATGGCTAAAGGTGGATGCGCTATTCACGAAAACTATGTCACAGCGGGAAATTATGCTGGTCAGAGTATTAACTATTACGATCCAATAGCAAAGAAATGGCACCAACACTGGGTAGGAAGTGGAGGAGATGTGTACAACTACTTAGAAACAAAAAGAGAAGAAGGCTTACTTCAATTTGAAAGCGATTTCATGAATCGAAACGGTGAAATATCACTTTCCAGATTGACCTTTACGCTCAATGAGGATGGCGCTGTTAGGCAACTATTTGAAGGATCTGCTGATGATGGTAAGACATGGACAATTGGTTTTGATGGGTTGTATAAGAAGAAAACTGAATAAGACTTTTCATTTTAGTAGAAATGAATAATCTTGATAAAGTTTTCAAAAAGTAATGATAATGAGTTTGAAACAACTCATCGTTCTATAGACAGCTAGTTAAATGGCGAAATGTTGGGTGACTGAGTGGTACTTTTATTAGAAGGATATAAGGTTTTCACCATTGCCAAGTATTTATTAGGCTGTTAAATATGCCTCTAGGTTTGTAAAACAGGATTTTATTTCTACTTTTAGTGAAAATTAATTATCAACCTAAATTATCTAATTATGAAAAAAGTGTTATTAGTATGTCTTGTGGCAATGTTTGCAGTTACATCACAGACTTATGCTTCATCGGCTTATACGATTGACGATTCGGCTGTAGAAGCTGTATTTGACAACAGCGTGAGCGTTATGAATTTAGACCTCGCTGATTCAAATGAAATGGCATTGGAAAATGCTACTATGCTAAAAGCGGGTAAATCTCCTATAGCGGCTTTTGTTATTTCTTGGCTTTTGGGATGGGCTGCTATTCACAGAGTCTATCTTGGAGGAACACCAATTTTAGTTGTTGGGTATCTCGTAACTGTTTTTGGAATATTCGGGTTAGTGTGGGGCGTTGATACACTTGTACTTCTTATAGATGTATTTAGAAATGACCTTGGAAAGCACGAAGGAAACGATGCCTTCTTCTTTTGGTAGTACAAGAATAACCTATTTATTAGAAAGGTTGCAAATTCAATTTGCAACCTTTTTTTATGCACCTTAAGATGTCCTTCTTATTAATTTAACGTCCAACTATCATCCGTAAGCTGGACTTTCTAATTTTCAATAAAAGTATCTGATACCTCCAGTCTTTGCAATTAGCTCAGTTAGCTTATGGATGATAGTGTTTGTGTGCGCCTTGAATGGTGAATATAGTTCATGAATTTGAGTGTTCCAAAGGGTGAAAGTCCCGTACGCGCTGGGGTCGTGCCCAGAAGCAAAGCAAGTGGCACGCGTGTCGCTGAAGCTTTAGCGTAAGCACAAGGTGGTTTGGAGCGATCCATGCACTGCCCCGAAGGGATGGCTATGCCAAAGTAAGCCAGACTGCGGTATCTGTATTGACCCCGTAACGAGTACGGGGCAGGCTGAACAGCCCCGAAGGGATGCCTATGGCAAAACTAGATACAGAGGCTATAAGGTCGGATGAGGTACCACACCTGTGTGCCGTAGCACT
>Ga0209634_1001159_pt1 | contig 19601 bp, 31 predicted proteins | sample LinPmetageLP40_FD_184043 | JGI IMG/M metagenome (GOLD analysis project Ga0209634, IMG submission 184043) | Marine viral communities from the Pacific Ocean - LP-40 (SPAdes) (version 2) | ecosystem: Environmental > Aquatic > Marine > Oceanic | place: Pacific Ocean | collected 2010-08-26 | reverse complement strand
ATGGTATCAAGACTCTGATGTTGAGATATGGTTACGTGATAGAAGTGACGATTCTCGCATTGGTCCTCTTGATACTCATCTTTTAGGAATATAAGTTTAAAGACAAAAGGACAGTTGGCTGAGTGGCCGAAAGCGGGAGATTACTAATCTCTTGAACGTGCAAACGTTCCGTGGGTTCGAATCCTACACTGTCCGCCAATCTTTACTAAATAGCAGTATCAATTACATATTAGTGAGGAAAACGTTAATGTTAAATCCGTCAATCTACCTATGCCGAACAACTGGAAAAATTGTTGGCATGGAGTTATCTACTACTGAGTTTGTAGACACAGAATGGTTATCAGAGTGTGATGATAATTGTAAATACTGTGGAACTAAAGTTAAAGAAAACAACAACGAGAACGTTAGTGTGAATTAAGATGGAAAACTTTATATTACACTGCAAATATCGATGAAGATGATTTTATAGTAAATCAAAAGGAATAAATATTTGTATGTTAAACATTACTGATAATGCAAAAGAATATCTAACAACTCAGACTGCTACCCAAAAATCTACATATGTACGTTTAGGCGTATACGGTGGCGGTTGTAGTGGCTTTCAATACAAGTGGGATTTTGTAGACGAAATAGGTGATGGTACACTAATAGAAGACATATTAGTCTTAGACAGAACATCTGAGATGTTTGTGATAGGTTGCACAGTAGACTGGGTAAACGAACTCGGCGGTGCATATTTAAAGGTAGTAAATCCTAATGCCACCGCTAGTTGCGGATGTGGCGAGAGTTTCGCTGTTTAATTAAAATCAACATGCTGATAAATAACATAAACTAAGGAAAATGTTTATGGCTGCACCAGTATGGAACACACCACCCGGTTCACTTGGAACCATTGTAGAACAAGAGTTCTACCAGATATCATTATCGGCGGAAAATACTTCTCTATTTTCATACCTTAGTGGTGTATTACCAGATGGAATACGAATTGCTATTAATGGCACTGTTGAAGGTTTTCCTAGAAGTATAGACTATATACAAGGTGTTCCTCAAGAAGTAGGAACTGATGTTACTAGTGAATTTGTTGTTAGGGCAACAAGTGACGACGGATTAGTTGCTGACAGGGTATTTACAATGACAATTACAGGTCCTGACGATCCTGTAATAGATACGAAACCTCTAGCAGATTTAGGGAAATACTTCGACGGTGACCAAGTAACAATTTCTCTTACTGCTACTGATCCAGACCCATTGGATACACAAACATGGAATATAATCGGTGGCAGTCTGCCTACTGGACTAACACTAAGCACTGCAGGTGTAATTAGTGGATACGTACTTCCAACTCCATCAGAAACAGGAACTCCAGGATATGATGTAAATAATTATGACATTGGTAGTTATGATTTCTCTACTGTAAGTGTTAGTAAAGATTTTGAATTTACTGCACAGGTTACAGATAGTACAAATAGAACAGACACAAGAGTTTACTCTATGTTTATTGCAAGTCGTACTCTAGCATCAGCAGACGGAACAACGTTTTCAGCAGATAATAATGCTTACGCAGTTGCTGATACTACAAAATTAGAAAGTAGGATAACTGCTGATTTTGACACTAGACGTAATCCTTATATGGTAACACAACAAGCAGACTTAGGTACAGTATTACATGACAATTACTATAACTTTCAATTCCAGGGCTATGATTTTGATGGAGACCCACTTAGTTATACTATAACAACAGGAGTAGCATTAGGGTTTGACTCTGACGAGGGATACTTTGATGCTGAATCTTTTGATAGAGGTGAAAACAGTTTACCTAATGGACTAGAATTAGATGAAAAGAGTGGATGGCTTACTGGTACTATTCCTAGTCAAGGCGCAGTTACGTCTGACTTTACATTTGGAATAAAAACATTTAAAGCAGATGATGTAACATACGAAAGTGAATTAACTTTCTTTACACTAAGAATAGTCGGTAGTGTTGCAGGAACCGTTACATGGCCCACAACAGATCTCGGAACGATTGCAACCGGCGCAGTTAGTGAATTAACTGTGGAAGCAACTATTAGTAATGACACACGAGTGTATTACGAATTAAAGTCAGGATCTGCTAATAGTTTACCACAAGGACTAAGAGTAGAGACTAACGGATTAGTTACAGGAAGAGTTGCCTTTGAACATATGATGTTTGATACTGGAACTACTATATTTGATGGAACAGACTTTCCTCTAACTTCTGAAACAACGTTTGAAAGAGAAAATAAATTTACTGTACGAGTTTACAGTGAAGATCTAAGTATAGACACATTTCAAGAGTTTACTGTAAATATTCTTCCTAATAGTTATAAACCTTGGGAAAGTTTATATATTAAAGCACTACCAGTTAATGCACAGAGAGATATATACAGTACATTAATTCAAAATTCAGATGATATAACCCCTGACGATATTTATAGAAACGGTGATATAAATTTTGGCATCCAAAAAGATATAAGGGCACTTGTTGCCAGTGGACTTAACCCTGTACCAAACACAGATTACATTGAGGCGATGTCACAGAATCACTCCAATAGTCTTTTATCCTTTGGTGACATTAAAACTTCAAAAGCATATAACTCAGACGGTACTGGTAAATACGACATTGTTTATGTTGAACTTACAGATGCAGGCATTGGAATAGATCCCAGTACAGGAGAAGCAAGTCCGGCTGCACAATCAATTGATTTGCATGTACAACAAAGTATAACTAGCATGTCTGGGTTTAGTAAACCGATTCGTGTAAACGATGGATGGTTTAAAACTGATACTGGAAATTACAAAGCATCTGCTGGAAACTTAAGATATGTTTATCCAAATGCTGTTGAGAATATGAGAAAGAGACTTCTTGATAAAGTAGGGTACGGAGTATTAGAAAGATTAACATTACCTCAATGGATGCAAGATAAACAAACAGATGTAGATAATAAAGTTATTGGTTGGAAATTAGTTGCTCCGATTGTTTATGTACGACCTGGACAAGGCGAAAAGGTAGCATATCTGTTATCACAAAGAACAACATTAGACCTTAAGAAAATAAGTTTTGAAATAGATAGATTTATTCTTGACAATAATTTAAGTACATACTATAATAAGAGTACACAAGTAACGTATACTGCTGATTATTACTCTAGAAACGGCATTTCAGTAAGTAGTGGAGTAATAACTGCTGATTCTACGGTAGAAACTGTTGATAATACTAGAGAGATGTACAGGGCAAATACTAGTGATAGTACACTAGTTAATGCTGATTATACAACTATAACTGCCGATACGTATACAGAAGATAAGATTACTGCTGATAGTGCAGTAATAATTGCTGATAATGAGAAGTTTATACCAGCACCTGAAACAACATTTGATTTAGTAAATAGTCTAACTAACCCAGGGTTTGCACTAAAAACAACATTCGACGGAGGAGAAACTAGATTTTTTACAGGCGTAAGTACATATACAGAGTCAATAGACGAAGGCGACCAATATATTGTTTTCCCTCAGAGAGATCTTTTTAGATAAATAATAATATGTCCACACAATGACAACGGAGTTTTTAAAAAATGGCAAGTAATATTAATAGTAATAATGTAGACGGCACTTTTCCAATAGCCGGACAAGATAACGATAGTCAAGGATTTCGTGATAACTTTACGAATATCAAAACTAACTTTACTAACGCAAAAACAGAACTAGAAGACTTACAAAGTAAAGTTGTACTTAAAAGTGCGTTAACTGGAACTACACTTGCAAATTCTGGAGGTGGATCAATTTTGAGTGACTTCGCTATACAAGATTTTAGCGAAACAAGAACTGCTTTAGGATCATTAAGTGGAACAACTACAGTTAATTATACAACAGGTGGGTACCAAACAGTTACCACAACCGGTAGTATTACACTAGCATTTACTAACTTCAGTGCAAGTGGTACATTAAGTAGAGTTAGAGTTGAAATAACAGTAGCAAGTGTTGCACATACAGTAACATTACCTTCAGCATGTACTATTGGAGTTGATACACTCCAAGGACAGTTATCTAATGTAATTACGTTTGATAGAACTGGTACATACATTCTTGAATTTACAACAGATGATTCTGGAACAACTATTGCAGTTAACGACTTAACTCGTAGCAGAGCAAAGATTGATGTTAGAACTGCGGCAGCCGTTGGACAAGTAGGCGATATTGCTGGTATGATTTCTAATGATGCAACTAACTTATATGTATGTACAGGAACTTATGATGGTTCAACTGTTATATGGAAAAAATTAGTTCTTCAGGCAATTTAATATTTGACTTTACTATTACTTTAGTTTATAATTATATTATAAATTAGGAGTAACAAATGTCTCAAATAGACCTTAACAAATATAAAGAATTCGTAGACGCAGTAACTAGTGACGAAAGTAAGAATAATGATACGTTTACTAATCGTTGGGTAACATTAGTTAATCAACGTGATGCTGACATGCCTCGATTAGTGACTGCGGCATTTGGCTTAGGTGCTGAAGCAGGCGAATTTACTGAAGTAGTAAAGAAGATCATGTTCCAAGGTAAGCCGTTAGATAAAGATAATATCTTTCATATGCAACGTGAACTAGGTGATATTATGTGGTACTGGATGCAAGGGTGTATGGCACTGAACATTGATCCAAATGAAGTTATACAGATGAATATTGATAAACTTAAAGCACGTTATCCAGGTGGCGACTTTGATGCACACTATAGCGAAAATAGAAAAGACGGTGATGTCTAACACAGATTTAGAACCTAAAGACCATATAGCAGTTGCGTTTTATAGTACAATAATCTACTTTAATTTTACTCTTATACTCAGTGGCAACTTAGTGTTAGGTTTAATAGGAGCATTACTTTGTAGAGCGATGTATAGATCCTTTCTTGCATGGGCTGTAATAAGAAAGGAAGAAAGAAAATGAACCACCCACTTACAGGCAATTTAAGAGATTTAAAAGATACTGAACTAGATGAGAAACTAAAAAAATTAACCACAAGATTAGTACAGGCTTATAGATCTAGTCCAGATGTTGTACCACAAATGCAGATGGTACTTAATGACTACACAGAAGAACGCACTAGACGAGATAGGGAAGCACTAAAAAAATTAACAGATAAAGCAAAAGAAAAAGGCAATGATTGGGATGACATCATTGATATTGGATAATGATTACAATAAAACACACATTTCTAGCAACAGTAATATTAGATGGTTGCATACTACCTAACAGGTGGGAAATTAAAATTGACTTATTAACAGATGGTAAAGGGTCAGGAACAGATATTTCTATTGCTTGTGAAAGAGTAAATGTTTATGTCGAGACAATGTTGGATAACTGTATGCTAGTTGGCCCTGAAGCAATGGAAGACATACTTTCGGAAGGAACAATGTTCTATGCAGGTATACATCCTTTAGTTGACGATCCGTATGACCATATATTTGCTATTTGTTTATATACAAAACTAAATGCAATACTAGAAGGTGTACTACTCGTAGATAGTGTATGGATTGAAAGTTATCAAGGAAACGGCATTAGTCATACACATAGTAGTGAAGATGATGATGGTAATATCTTAGATAAGATTGTAGATCCTAAATGGAAAAAATATGCAGAGTATTGGAAATCCAAGGATCCTAGTTTTTACAAGTCTGAAAAAGGTGAAGTTACACTATTAAAGCAGACATGGGAAGAAGTAAAATTAGGATACGATAAAGATAAGAAAAAATCTAAAGATGGGATTATTAGAGAATTTACAGTTATTGAAGGTGACAAAGAAAAATGAAGTTAGACAAGTATAGCAGACAACTTTATAGTGAAACAGATGCTATAAATGCAATCTACACTAATCCTACTGTGGATCTTAATAAGTTAGATATAGAGTCTGTTAGTCAATTTAACAGTGCTAGTCAATTACTTTATACAGGAATGCAACTACAAGAATTAAAAACTCTAAACTGTAGTGTAGAAGAATATCATAAACAAAATCAGAAGCAATGGAACATGCCTACAGATTATGCTAATTTTGATATTGCAAAATGGTGTTTAGATCAGTGTAATAATGACGTAGAATTACAAAGAGTAGGCAAAGAACTAATAATGTTTCAAGAAAGAAACTTATTAAACTTATTATGCTTCTTAAGATACTTTGTAGCAACAATGAGAGAAAATAATATAGTATGGGGTGTGGGCAGGGGCAGTAGTGTAGCAAGTTATGTACTATACTTAATCGGTGTACATAAAATAGATAGTTTATACTATGATTTAAATGTTGAAGACTTCTTAAGATAAATAATAATATACGCACTTTATTGGAGAATATAACATGGCGAAGAAATACAGAACGGCACAAGGTAAGGTAGTTGATTTTAATGCTTTAATAAGTCAACACGAAACAGTGCCTGCAATAGGAAACATGAACGTAAATGCTCGTGGAGATTATATCGACTCAAGTGGAGAAATAGTTAAAAGTAGAGAAGACGTTATGCGTGAGTACCATAAGTTAAATACTATGGTTCCAACTGACGAAAGGATACCTCAAAGTTCAGACGAAATATTTGAGGACGAAGACGAACAAGAAGATGTTGAGGATGACGAACTAGGACCAACTGGCACACCAGTAAGAAGTGAAACGGACGAGACGTCTGAGACCCAGCCGGACGCAACATCTTCTAAGAAGATGCGGGTCACATCTTCTTCTAACAATAAAGAAACGGAGTAATACATGGAATACAATTTTACTAAAGCAACAGGAACTTTTTATCCGTTAAGAGACGGTGTACTAGTTCGTGATATGAAGTTTGAGACAATTAAAACTGCAAGTGGCATCTATATACCAAATGATGATGCTACTACTAGAGGAATTCATCCTCGTTGGTGTCAAGTAATTGCAATAGGAAAAGAACAAGAAGAAGTTAAGGTCGACGACTGGATACTAGTTTCACATGGAAGATGGAGCAGAGGATTCGAACTTAATGGAGAAACAGTAAGAACAGTAGACCCTACAGATATATTAATTATACAAGACGAACCTCCTAAAGAAGAAGTTTGGAAGAGTAGCATGGGTCATCAAAGACCATTATCCGGAAACGCACTAGAGTATCAAGAAGGAGAAGCAGGCATGTGGGCAAAAAGAGTAGAAGATTCTAAACGTGGTAACTTTAACCCAACTACTGGATTTAGAGATGATGGAATTCCAAAATACATGGCACCAGGATCAACGATGAAAGTTCCAGGAAAAGGGCAGGGAATTGGATAATATAAACGAAACTTTCGAATACATTTCTAAAATTGAAAATGAAAATTTACTTTTAAAATTAGATCAAGCAGAACAACAAAAGTATGTCCAAAAGTTATTAAATAGAATAGTGGAACTTACGGATGAAAAAAATAGTAAGGACTAGCACTAGTTATGGCGAGATGGCTTACTATAAAAGCGATCCAACTATAGAAAAACTTGTAATTAGACAAAGAAAGAGTGTATAATAGTATTATGAAAGAATTATGGACAGAAAAGTACAGACCCGATGCATTAAATGATTATGTGTTTAGAGATTCAGCACAAAAGAATCAAGTACAAGGTTGGGTAGACAGTGGTGCTATTCCTCATTTATTGTTTAGTGGTAGTCCTGGTGTTGGTAAAACTACACTAGCAAAAATACTGATTAAACAACTTGGTATTAACGAATATGATATACTAGAAATAAATGCTAGTAGAGAAAATAGCGTCGACAATGTTAGAGAAAAGATTACTAACTTTGTAGCAACTATGCCTTTTGGTGAATTTAAGATTGTGCTATTAGATGAGGCTGATTATATCTCTCCAAATGGTCAAGCGGCACTTCGTGGTGTTATGGAAACATATGCTAGTACTGCTAGGTTTATACTAACCTGTAATTATCCTAACAAAGTTATTCCAGCACTACATAGTAGATGTCAAGGGTTTCACATTGATAAAATTGATACAACAGAATTTACTGCTAGAATTGCAACAGTATTAGTTACAGAACAAGTAGAGATTGATATCGATACATTAGATAGTTATGTAAAAGCAACGTATCCTGATTTGAGAAAATGTTTAAACTTAGTACAAATGAATACTGTTGAAGGCAAATTATTAAAGCCACAAGAAAGTGATAATGCAACTGCTGATTATAGGCTAGCAGTAGTTGACTTATTTAAGCAAGGTAAGATAATGGATGCTAGAAAGATGTTGTGTAGTCAGGTGCGTCCAGAAGAAATGGATGAAGTGTTCCGGTGGATGTACGATAACTTAGAACTGTGGGGCGAAACACAAGAACAACATGATGCGGCTATTCTAATTATAGCAAAAGGTCTTAGAGCAATTCCATTAGTAGCAGACCAAGAGATAAACTTGTCTGCTACATTAGTTGAACTATGTCAGATAAGAACATAAGATGGATAAACTAACAAACAGTTACAAAACAAAATCTCAACAAGAACTATTAGAGTACTACGATAATTGGGACACTTATGAACAGGATATAATGTCAGCAGGATATCTTGGCCCTGTTGGATGTACTGCTTTTTTATTCAAATATATAAGACAAGATAGAAAAATCTTAGAAGTAGGATGTGGCCCTGGCAATGTAGGGAAACATTTACGTCTTATGCATTTTACAAACATAGAAGGATTAGATGGCTCGCAAGGAATGGTCAATCGAGCCCGCGAGTCTGGTGTTTACGATAAAGTACATCATCATATTGTTGATAATAATCCTTTGCCAGTATCCGATATGGATGTATTATTAGCAATGGGTGTGTTTACAATAGGACATTTTCCACAGGGCAGTATGAAATCCTGTTGGGATTCACTAAAAGGAGGAGGCTACTTTTGCTTTAGTGGTACACAAAAAGTTTTAGAGACACACTTTAAAGAAGAATTTGACTACGTAAAGAAAAACAGTACACATATAGATGTTACAGAACCTTATCTACTTGCATTAAGTAATTCAAGTACAGAAAAAAATTTTGCAAATATATATCTTTTTAGAAAAAACCCAGCGGCTACGTTGGTGGAGAATATTATATGATATTAAAAGATGTACTGAAATTTGGTAATAGTTTTTGCGTCTTACCTTTCATACATGAACATATAGACTTAAACAACAAACGTAAGGTTTGTTGTTTAAGTAGTGATACAATAACAAAGGAAAGACAACAAGAAATTCGTAAACTTATGTTAGTGAATGCTCCCGTTCCTGAGTGTATAAAATGTTCACAACAAGAAAAAGTGAAAATATTTAGTGAAAGACAATTTCATAATAAACATTGGATGAAAAACTATGATATAGATTTTTCTAATCCTCATACATTAAGTTATGATTTTCGTTATAGTAACCTTTGTAATTTACGTTGTCAGACATGTAATGCAGTAAGTAGCAGTGAATGGGCTAGGTACTTAGGAAAAGAACAAGTATACAAAACTGTTGACCCAGACAATACAGACATTAGTCCACATACACAACGTATATATCTTGCAGGAGGCGAGCCTTTTATGATTAAAAGTTTTAGCAAGATGTTAGAGTCACTTGAAAACAAAGACTGTGAAATAGTTATTAATACTAACGCGACTATCTTAACCAAACATATGATGACTGCACTTGAACCATTTACAAATGTATGCTTTGTGCTTAGTATAGATGGCATTGGTGATGTTATTGAACGTATACGAACGTTGTGTAGTTGGGATATGATACAGTCTAACATACAAATACTAAGGAATAAACTTAGCCCAAATTTTATGGTCAATACTGTAATTCAAAAAGATAACTTGGATAATGTGCCGGAACTAGCAGAGTGGATAGATGACCAAAAAATAAGATTATGGCATACAACTATACTTACTGACCCATCAAAGTATCATTATAGTCATTATATTGGTAAACTAAACTGGAGTAATGATTTATGGGATAGACAGTGTGTTAGTAGAAATATACAAGTAAAAAATAGTTTAGGTTCTATTTATAAAGAACTTACTCCTGCATAAAACGTGCCATAATACTTTGACGTAAGTCACATTCTATTTCATCACAACTATGCCAACTAAAAGCATCATTCCGCACTATCCAACTAAGATTTGGTATAAATGGAAACTTTTTTAGTTCATTTCCATATTCATCATTTAAACTGGTGCCCCATTTTTCTCCTCCATCACAATAAACATATAATTGCCATGCAACATCTATTTTGTATGCATCGACATGATTATGTACTCCATATCCTTTGTAGTCTTCCCAAAGACTACTAAGTGTATGTGAAAAATTGTTAATGTCTAGTCCTTCTAAACTATACACTGCATTTTTTATATCAGGATGATCAATAATGTTTTTATAAAAATCTGAATAAAAAGGCAGATATTCTTTATTTGGACTTGTAAACTTCCTATTCTGATTAAAGCCTTTATGGTTGGTTGTATAAGGCACAGAACTATAATCGGGCCATTCTTGTTTACATAAGTTAAAAAGTTCTGGATGTAAGGTGTCGTCTAACTTAACATGCCAGTAAGGTTCGTAATCAACAACTGCGTTATTAATTTTGTCTATAGTATATTGTCTATAATCATTCCAATTTATGGTTGACATTGTATTCCTATGTGTTATTATATGTATAGTTATTAAATAAACAGAAGGTCAAATTAATGAAAAAGTCTACTGAATATAATACTTATCCTCTTGAAGTTGTGATGTCTTATAGTGTGATGGCATACAATATGAATGGCAAATATGTTAACCTTGATGTAACGAAGCAGAACTTTAGTAAATGTTCTGAAACTTCTGATACTAATACAATAGCAACTACATATAGTAACAAGAATATTATGTTAAACGGAATGGGTATCAAACAAATCCAACCTGGAAAAGACGAGGAGTTTAAGTTTGAGAATGTTCCTGACGAAAACGAAGTACAAACTGCAAAAGACATTATTACTTACTACCAAGGACTAATGCTTAAGGCTATCAGTGGAAAGATTAACGACTTTGAAGAAAAAGTTTTAGAAATTGTTAAACAAGGTGAAGTAGCAAACTTTAACTTTGGTGTCATTGCTAGTCTGCCTAAAAGTTATTTCCGTTCTATGGATAGGGAAAAGGTAGAACAAAAGCAAAGACTACTAAGCGACGACAGTGAATATATAGGAACTGTCGGAGAACAAATTAAAACTGATATTACAGTTATGCGAACTAACTATATTGCTAAACTTGGATGTCATGTTGTTAATGCAATCGACAAACAGAAGAACTTAGTTGTGTTCTTCACAAGCAAGGGCGAAGTTTTTAATATTATAGATAAAGATATATCAGTAATAGGAAAAGTAAAACGTCATCAGACCAGTTCGTATCATGGTGGTAAGGAAACTGTTCTTAACTATGTAAAGGTAAGTTAGATGAAAGTAGGAATATTTTTAGCAGGTTTAGGTATCTTCTTATACTGTATAACACAGGCTATGTTAGACATAAGTTATTTTTTAGAACTTAATAATATCCGAGTCGAAGGTATTATCGAGCAAGGAAAAGACTTAATAAATAATTAGACAAGGCTGGATGCACACAGTCTAGTATGGATTGGTAGCCATATGACACAGAAGTATGAGTTGGGCGAGTGAAACGATATATCAGACCCATAAACATACAACAAACTACCCGAAGCAGAGTAATGCAGGAACCAAGGGATTCCTTAAGAGCCGTTGAGTCGTTGGAGGCAATTAACAAAAATGAGCCTATGAAGCCACAGATGGTTCCCTTATAAAAAAGGTTGACGAATCTAAAATCTATGTTATATTTAATTATAGTTAGAAATTAGGAGAGATTATATGTACAATATAGCAACAGAAAGAGAAGCAATATTACACTACTGTAAGACTAATTCAGTAGATGATTTTGTTTATCAAGACACAATAGGGTTTGAAGCATTAGATTATTATCTAACAATGCATGAATCAGTTATGCTTGAATTTGTATGTTCGTACTTAGATCAAACAAACGGCATAGATACACCGTTTCCAAAGTTACCGATGGTGATATAGATGATAGATATTTTAATTAAAAAAATGCTAATTGGTGATAGTTCAGCAGAACAAAGATTAATAAGCAAATACGGTTATACACAAAAAGAATTAGATAAGATTAAAAAATGGGCGAAGTAGTACAATTCAACCCACGTGAGCAAGTATTCATACTGAAGTTTACTGCGCCGCACCCTCTAAAGATGTGTAAGAATGGCACTGAACGTATCAGTGTTGAACTGCACAAGGTTGATGAGGAACATGGCTTAGGACAAGCATGGGTACCAGCATCAAACAAACGTATGGCACAAGAGAAACTGTGTGCTATGATTGAAGTGTTAGAGTTTCAAGACTGATGCAAGTAATAGATGTAGGAGAGAATAAATGTTTTATGATAACGTTGAAAAATTAGAAAAGATTGAAAAGACTGCTTGTGATAATCTTATGGTAGCGTCTGTTACTGCAAACACAACAGAAAAAGAACTGCTTAAGATAGCACACAACTATAGAGCAGACATGGCAACAATGGTTGGTGTTCTTAGAGAATACAAAGAATTAATTACACATTTGAAAGAGGATACTAATGCAAGTAAAGAATAAGCAAGTTTTAAGTGTTCTAGAGGATTGGGAGAATATCGATTGGAACATAGATTTAGTTAGTAACCCTAGATTTGGTCCTAGACAACCTTTTTGGGATATAAATGATTATGATGAGATATCTAAACTGACCACAAGTGATGAATACATTAAAGATATACTAAAAGGAGCAGATCCTAGATATTATAGTGTTACTAATGTATTTGGCGATGAGCCTTACGGGAAATACATTTTTGATAATATGCCTTTTGATTATGATCACCGTTACACCTCCATTTATAATCCTAAAGGGTTTGTAGGTTGGCATAACGATATAGACTCCACTCCTGATGAATGGCTTATACTTATGTCTTATAGTCCACAAGGGGACGGATTTTACAAAGACTATAATCTAAAGACTGGTGAAATTATTAGGACTAATGATAAAGTAGGATGGAACTTTAAAAGAAACCATATAGGGTCACAAGATGAAATATACTGGCACTGTGCATATGCACCTTCACCAAGATATACATGGTTATTTGGTTTTGATACTGAAGAAAAATATAGTAAAGCGGTTGACTTCGTGAGTAATGATGCTAGGATTTAATAATGTTTGATTACCCTTATATAAATCATGTGTTGTATCCTCGAGGCGCCGGCGGAAAATTTCTAATAAATTGTTTATCATTAAATGATAAAGCAGTCTTTCAAGATAAAAAGTTAGCACAAGATCAACTTGACAAAAATTTTACTGTAGACGATAAAGTTCGATATATTAATAAACATTTAGAAATTGCAAAACAAACAAAAGTATGGAATGATTTATCACTAGGAGACAATGAATTATTTACTATGAAAAGTGAAAGTTATACAGAAACTTTTCCAGAATATGTAAGGAGAAAACTAAAAACTCCTGTAATAAAAAATTGTATGACAAACAAATTGCATTTATTTACAGTTACTCATAATTTTATATGGATGAAATATAAATTAAATATTTGGACAAATGGTAAATTAATAGTTTTTAAAAACCATAAAAATTTTATTAATGTTAGAGATTATGACAATAAAGTAATAGATTTTTGGAATGCTATAAAAGCAGAAGATTGGCCACCTGCTCCTAATAATCTGAGTCAGTACAATCAATTACCTAAGTTTATTCAAAATGAATTACCTAGTATGTGGGATGACAAAATCTATGACTATCTAGCAGATAGAGAAGAGTTCGACGAACTTTGGCACATATACTTGCAAGAGTTAAGTAAGACTGTTGATTTTTTTGAATTCGATGTAGAGTATGCATACAATAATAGTAACAATTTTTATAAAATTTACGTAGAGGTTTGTAACTATATTAATCTTCCGATTGCCGACAGAAGTATAATTATTGAATATTACAATAAGTGGAAAGAAACAATACTTAGTGTAAATTAGGATTATAAAGATAAACCACTCTTAGCTCAGCAGGATTAGAGCAACGGTCTTCTAAACCGTAGGTCGCAGGTTCGAGTCCTGCAGAGTGGACCATCTTTTAGGTTGACAACTCTCTATCTTGTGCTATTATAAAGTATAGTTAGAAACAAGGAGATGTAGATGAAAAAAACAATATTAATAGACTGTGATGGCGTAGTTTTAAATTGGGAATATGCATTTGACATATTCATGGAAGAGTTTGGTTTTAAGAGAGTTGAAGGTTCACAGTTTATATATGATATTAGTGCAAGGTACGGTGTTGAAAAAGCACAAGGTAAAAAGTTAATTAAACAATTTAATGAGAGTGCTGCAATTGGTTACTTACCTCCTCTAAGAGATGCAGTACATTATGTAACAAAACTTGCAGATGAAGGTTGGGACTTTCATGCAATTACAAGTTTGTCAACAAATAAATATGCACAGAAACTAAGAAAAAGAAACTTAGCAAAACTATTTGGTGAAGACACATTTAGTGTTGTTACTTGTATAGCAACTGGTGCTGAAAAAGATGACGCACTAAGTAAGTATGCAGGTAGTGGTTACTATTGGGTAGAAGACAAACCTGAGAATTGTTTAGCAGGTTCTAAGCAAGGACTTAAACCTTTGCTTGTAGAACATGGTTTTAATATGAACTGTAAAGATTTTCCTTTAGTGAAAAATTGGGAAGAGATTTACAAAATTTTAAATTGTGACTTAATATAATAAGAATTCATACATGTACAGAATTAAAGCATATTTTAAAGATCATAATATAACACGTGTGTTTGAGGACCTTTACGATGCTATTGATTATAGAGATGTAGTTGATGCTAACTACCCATTAAAGGTTACATTTGAAAAAGGAGTTTATCCAGTGAGAACATTTATATACAACAGTTGGAACGGCATCATGAATGCCAACATGAATCCACTAAAGAACATTCCTGATACTAATGTTAGACATATGGTACTACAGATACTAGCATGGATGTGGTGCATCTGTTTTGGTATGATGGTTGGTAGTATTACTGCATTTGGAATTAGTTTATTTGCACATGCTTTTATATTGGCAGCAATAGTAATTACAGTTGCAACATTTGAACTTGCAAAGAGCAAACCAAGTTTCTTTTTAGATAAAAAATACCACACTCCAAGTAGAAGCAGAAGTATTTGGGTAAACGGCAAAAGAGTAAATTTACCAGCACATGACAAGGGTGGCGAACACGAATAAATTTAACAATTAATCTTTGCCTGCTAAAAATTATATCCCCAAACCAAAGGCATAGTTATAGTTAATTGATCAGTAGTTAACTGATAGTCCGTAGAATTACCATATTGTGAAACATCCATAGTAGAGGAATCGTCGCCTGTCGCTCCACATAAGTGAGATTCCATATATGCACTTTTTATACTCCAGTCATCTACAAGATCGTCTTCGCTCCAGGCGCCAGGAGTGTAGTACTTACCATTTTCGTATTTCTTATTATATCCTATAAATGATATACTTACATTTCTGTCGTTATCACCATCAACGTAGAGGTCGTTTAACAATTCAACTTTCATTACAACTCTAGCAGATCCGTCATTAGCAGTGTTTGGTAATCCTGATACATCAAAAGTTGCTATTGTAGCATTATCTTTATCCTCACCGACAACTTCATACTCTTCGTCGACTACGTTTCCATTGATTGTTATTTTTACTTTGGCATTCTCATCACCTAACTTATCCTGGTACATCTGAATACCAATTCTATAATCGGCCATAGAGGACCTCCTTTTGAAACAATTTTATATACTTTTATTTATCATTGTAAATTGTTAGAATCTCACTTACAGCAGGGTGCCTTTCAATGTCGTTGTGTGTAAACTTAACCATTCGAATAAATTTGCTAGTACCAAACTTTTCGTAAAGTTTACCAAAGTCTATCAATCCGTTCTCTGATTCTCGTCTATCTGTTTGTTGTATGTCACCAGTAACAACCATACGACTATTGTCTCCGATACGAGTAAGTAACATCTTCATCTGATTTGGTGTTGCATTCTGCATCTCATCTGCGATGATGTAACAGTTTTTAAAAGTTCTTCCACGCATGAATGCAAGAGGAGAGATTTCAATAATACCGTCTTCTATCATTTTCGCAGTTTCTTGTGGACTATAATACTCTTGTATTACGTCAAATATAGGTCTAGTCCAGGGCGCCATTTTTGCATTTAGGTCACCTGGCAAAAACCCGTGCTTTTCATCATCGACACCAACTGCTGGTCTTGTGACTACTATGCGTTCTATAGTTCTTGCTTTTAGTTCTTTGATTGCAGAAACTACTGCTAACATGGTTTTACCTGTACCTGCAGGCCCAACGCCAAATACAATCGTATTGCTTGGATTTAATAATTGTTCGATATACGTTTCTTGATTTAGATTTCTTGGAATTAATACCACAGATTTTTTGCGTGTGATATAGTTATCCATATTAACAACATTGTTGTCATTATTTGAGTTGTTTTGATGTTTTTGTTTTTTATTAAATCGTTGTCGACTCATTTAAAGTCCTCCCTATTAAATAGTTTTAATGAAGTAGGACATAAGCCTGGATGTAATCAATTGGGGCATCTGCCCTCCTTTCACATAGGTATTTACTTTTGATAATTGATGGTTATATACTGTTATATAGAATATGAGCCTATATCCTATGATATTTTTATTGCATTTATTACATAACTATGTTAACATAAGTGCATAATAGGAGTTAAAGATGAATCTAAAGATACTAAATGAAGTAGAATACATGTTGCAGACTAGTCCTCAGGCATTGAGAAGTCCTGCAAAACTAAAGCAGTTAATCAACGGAATATTCTCTGTTGAGTTAAATGATGTAAGTTTTAATACAGTTGCTGAACTTACAGATAAAATAGATACCGCAGTACTACATAAGTATTTTGGTGAAGTATGGCAACCAGAGACTAAAAAGTTTAAGTACAGCGGACTTAAAGTTATTGAAGAAGTTAACGCACTTAAACCTAGAAACGTACTAGACATAGGGTGTGGGTATAATGAATTCAAAGGTAAGATACCTAACTTAATTGGAATTGATCCTTATAATACCAATGCCGACTATGAAGTTGGCATAATAGACTACAACACTGATATTAAGTTTGATGTTATAATTGCACTAGGCAGTATTAACTTTGGATCAACAGATAAAGTGTTTGCTGAACTGGAAAAAGCAGTAAGTTTGTGTGCTCCAGGTGCAGTAATGTTCTTTAGAGTCAATCCTGGGCATCAGCATGATAAACCAGAAGCAAAATGGATAACTTTCTATCCATGGAATAGTAACTTTATTATGAATTGTGCAGACTACTTTAATGTAGATGTACTTGATTTACGAAATGATTCAAATAATAGAATGTACTTTGTTTGGAGAACTAAATAACAATATACAAATGCAACAGTAACGCAGTCTGCGGACAAGTTCACTGTTGTTTAATTTCCCGAAAGAAAATTAATGACAATACCTAACAGAATCTTTCTGACAGGTGTGCCAGGAAGTCGGTGGAGTGGAATTGCTCAAGAAATTGAACAAGATCCTAGATTCAACACGACTGACAGGACTCCTGACAGAGAATATACACATGGCATGTTTCGTGGTCACAGAGGAGCATACTTTGGAACAGGTATGGAATTTCCTGCTATACTAGATACAAAAAATTTGGATAGGCCTTATACTGGCAACAGTACAAAACTACATAAAAGTCATGAGTGGGCTGGAGTCCTAGACGATATTGTTGAGCAGTATCCACACTCAGGAATCGTACTAGTATATAGAAATAATGAAGCAAGTTTAGATTGGTGGATGCAAGCAGGTGGCTGGAGTATTACCTACCCAGACTACAAATACTATGTTGATGACAACGAGATGAAATTTAAAATAGCAGAGCAGAATTTAGGTATTCTAAGATTTGGACAAAAGCATAAATTAAATTGGAGACAACATAATAAACATGCTGATCTGTTTATTGCAACATATAATATACAAGACGGAGAACTTCGACTATGATTGAAATGATTGCAGCCTTATTAGGTGGTGTATTATATGGACTGCTAATTGGTATTATACCTGCCGCAGGAGCAACTACAGGTTTAATTGCACTGTTTGGTTTTATCAGTTACTTTGTGCATGAACCTTACTTAGGTGTTGTATTCTTAATGGCAGTTGTTGCAGCCTCAACCACAGGCGATAGTTTTACTGCAATACTATTGGGCATACCCGGTGCTAACAGTGCCGCGGCAACTATGGTAGATGGCTTCCCATTAGCACAACAAGGCAGGGCAGGTTATGCAATCAGTGCAGCCGTTACTACTTCAACAGTAAACGGATTGATTTGGGGTTGTTTGGTATTTTTATTACTGCCTTGGTATACTAACCTAATATTAATATTAGGAATTCCTGAACTGTGGGCATTCACTGTACTAGCACTTGCAACAGTAGGATTTTTAAGTAACAAATATTGGTTTCGCACAATACTTGCTATTGCTTTTGGAATATTCATAGGGTTAGTAGGAGTTAATCCAGAAAACAACGAACCTAGATTTACACTAGGTTGGTTTTACTTAGAAGATGGAATACAAATTATGGCAGTTGCCGCAGGTTTGTTTGCTATTCCTGAACTTACAAAAGGACTGTTTACAAAGACAAGCACTGCTACTGGCGAGATACGCAAAGGCGAATTAGTGGCTGGTATGAAAGCAGTTTGGGAAAATCGCTGGTTGGCACTTAGAGGTGGATTCATTGGTGCGTTTATAGGATTATTACCAGGACTAGGTGGACAAATGGCAGACTGGTTGGCTTATGGTTCAGCAGTTGCAGCCAATCCAAAAGAAAAGTTTGGTAATGGAAATATTAAAGGAGTTATTGGACCCGAAGGTGCTAATAATTCGCAGAAAGCAACTTCAATGATTACAACAGTTATATTTGGCATACCAGGTGCAAAGTTTGCAGCCATATTGATGAGTTTGTTTATGTATCTAAACATTGAATTAGGTACACCAGATATTGCTGAAGACAAAGAATTATTTACAAGTATGACATTTGGGTTTTTAGGTGCAACAGTTATTGTTGCACTTATTTGCATGTTTCTAATCAAACCTATTTGCAAGATAGCAAGTGTTCCATACAAGTATTACTTTCCAATACTTCTGGCATTGATTATTTTTACATCAATGCAATACACAGGCGGATGGGAAGATCTAGCGATGTTGGCAATTTTTTCCTGCTTAGGATTCTTTTGCAAACATTTTATGTTTAGTCGACCTGCTATGCTAATTGGATATATTTTAGCAGATAAAGTAGAAGGCTTTACACTACAACTCCTAGGAATATACACCTGGGAGACACTAACTACAAGACCGATATTCATGGTACTAATTGTTTGTATCATTGGTATCTTAATATTCAGTATAACAAGAAAAGGAAAAATAGATTATGCTTAAAATACTTGCTACACTA
>Ga0209634_1001155_pt1 | contig 19634 bp, 18 predicted proteins | sample LinPmetageLP40_FD_184043 | JGI IMG/M metagenome (GOLD analysis project Ga0209634, IMG submission 184043) | Marine viral communities from the Pacific Ocean - LP-40 (SPAdes) (version 2) | ecosystem: Environmental > Aquatic > Marine > Oceanic | place: Pacific Ocean | collected 2010-08-26 | reverse complement strand
TCATCGCCTACTTTACGTTTACGCGAAGGCGATGAGGTAATTATTAAGGTCACCAACCGTTTATCCGTGCCCACATCTATTCATTGGCACGGTATCATTTTGCCTTATCAAATGGATGGCGTACCCGGTATCAGTTTCAAAGGCATCGCTCCTGGTGAAACCTTCACCTATCAATTCAAATTGCAGCAAAGCGGCACGTATTGGTATCACTCTCATAGTGGCTTTCAAGAAATGACCGGCATGTATGGAGCATTAATAATTGAGCCAAGGTCTAAAGAAATTATTCAAGCGGATCGTGATCATGTGGTGCTCTTGTCAGACTGGACAGATGATGACCCAATGGCGGTATTTGGTAAGCTAAAAGTACAGGGTGATATTTATAATTTTAATCAGCCTACCGTGAGTGACTTTTTCAAAGACGTATCGACTTTAGGGGTTTCAGCGGCATTAGATAAGCGCCAAATGTGGAATCAAATGCGCATGAGTCCCACCGATCTTGCGGACTTATCCTCCTCTGCCATTACCTATTTAATGAACGGCACCACACCTGCTGGCAACTGGGCAGGTACTTTTAAGCCCGGTGAGCGTGTGCGGTTACGATACATTAATGGCTCCAGTAACACCTTTTATGATGTTCGTATTCCTGGTTTAAAAATGAGTGTTGTACAAGCGGATGGGCAAAATGTGAAACCCGTGAGTGTTGATGAATTTCGCTTTGGCCCTGGGGAAACCTACGATGTCATTGTTGAGCCTAAACAGCAGGCTTATACCGTATTTGCACAGAGCATGGATCGCACAGGTTTTGCTCGTGGCACTTTATCCGTAGCAGCAGGATTAACGGCCCCAGTACCCAAACTTGATCCTGTAGAGTGGCTCGCAATGAAAGACATGATGGGCAAGATGGATCATGGTTCCATGGCTAAAGACACGATGGATCATGGCTCAATGAATCACGGCGGCATGGCGATGGATCATAGTAAGCACGGCATGATGCAGAGCGATAAAAACGCACTGGCAAAACCATCACAAAAGGTGAATCACGCCAAAACAGAGTACGGCCCATCTGTGGATATGCGCGTCGATATGCCCCGCACAAATTTAGACGACCCAGGTATAGGCCTGCGGGACAATGGACGTCACGTATTAACCTTGGCTGACCTGCACTCATTAGATGGCATCATAGATGATCAGCGTACGCCAGTAAGGGAAATTGAATTACACCTCACTGGCAATATGGAGCGTTATAGCTGGTCAATTGATGGCTTAGAATTTGGTGAAAGTACCCCTGTTGCGATGAAACAAGGGGAGCGAATTAGGATCATTTTACAAAATGACACCATGATGACTCACCCTATGCACTTACACGGTATGTGGAGCGACCTAGAAAGTGATGACGGAACATTAAGAGTGCGCCGCCATACGATTCAAGTTCAGCCAGCGCAACGTATTAGCTTCTTAACCACGCCCCATGATTTAGGACGTTGGGCATGGCACTGTCATTTATTATTTCATATGGATGCGGGAATGTTCCGTGAGGTGGTCGTATCATGAAAATAACTCAGCACATTACCTTCGCTATAACACTTAGCACAATCATCAGTGCTCCCATGGCCTCCGCGCAAGAACATGACATGCACTCAGGCCATGATATGTCCGGCATGCAAAGCGCTAACAAAGAGATGGATCATTCAGACCATGACATGTCGCCTATGCAAAGCTCCAATAAAGAGATGGATCACTCAAATATGACGGGAATGGATCATGGATCTATGACTGGCAGCATGCAGCCTCAAGGCGGTGATGCCCCTATAAACGCCCGTGACCCCCATGCTTATTCTAGTGGTTTCACCCTCAGCCAAGGTCCTTATTCTCAAGCGGGTCCTCGTCAATTGAAGCTGGCAGATGAGCATTCGTTTTGGGCCGTACTCGGTGATCGACTGGAATACGACCCAGATAGCGAGAGTACTGTGTTCGATCTACAAAGCTGGTATGGCACCACATTTCATCGGTTGGTGATAAAAGCAGAAGGCGATATTGCAGACGGTAGCCTAGAAGAAATGCAGGCGGATGTTTTATATAGCCAAGCACTTGATGGATACTTTGATACTCAACTAGGTGTGCGTTTAGATCAAAATGAAGAAGGCACGGACCGACAATGGTTGGCGGTCAGTCTGCAAGGCCTTGCGCCATATTGGTTTGAAGTAGACATTAGCGCCTACCTAGGAGAAGACGCTCGAACCGCACTGGCTATGGAGGCGGAATATGAATTACTGTTTACCCAGCGTTTAGTTCTGCAGTCTCGCGCCGAGCTAAGTGCATACGGAAAAGAAGACTTAGACAACGGCATTGGTGCAGGTTTAACGAATGGTGAGATTGGCATGCGCCTACGTTATGAAGTGAGTCGCCAATTTGCCCCCTATTTAGGGATCGAATGGCGACGCAGTTTTGCTGATACTGCAGATTTAATTCGAAAGACGAGCGGCACAGTTGAAGACACCGAATTCGTCGTAGGCTTAAAATTTTGGTTTTAAACAAAAAGGATACACTGATGAAAAATACCATGATACGTTCAATCACGCTTTCAGCGGCTGTACTACTAACAGCCACGGCTTTTGCTCATGATCCGTCAGAGCATATGAAAAAAAATGAAAAACCCCAATGTGCCGGCATGGACCACAGTAAAATGGATATGAATGATCCAGTGGCGCAAGCCATGATGAAGCGATGCTCAATGGCTGATCATGATATGAAGAAAGAAGGCGGTCATGATATGCATTCAAATATGCAAAACCAAAAAACTATGGAAATGAAAGCCGCCGACCATGATGAGCATCAACATTAATGTTATTCAAGGGTGCTAACACAGCACCCGTATTTGAGAGGAAACACGCATGTCATCAATAAGTGCAAAAACCTGTTTAAAACGAGTCACCATTTTGTCTGGGTTTGTATTGCTTGTCGGTGTGGCGTTTCTGTATTCTGGCCTATACCCCATGGGAGCTGATACACCACACTTTCGAGCCACTTATTGGGTATTAGAAACCTTAAGAGAGCAATCCGTTGCTCGTGCCGCTGCTGATGTTGTCGTTCCTGAAAACATTAATGCCTCAGATCGGTTACTAGCTGGCGGTGCCGATTACAATGATATGTGCTCAGGTTGCCACCTTAAACCCGGTAAAACATCCAGCGACTTTAGTTTAGGCTTATACCCTGCACCGCCTAATTTAGCCTTGAGTCACGACGAGCACCCTCATAGCGATAGTGAAGAAGCTGCTGATAAACGCCGATTTTGGATTATTAAACACGGAATTAAAGCATCTGGCATGCCTGCTTGGGCGCCTGGACATGATGATGAACGCATTTGGAACATGGTGGCATTTCTTAAGGTTTTACCGAGTTTAACGCCAGAGCAGTATCAAATTCTCACCGCGCGTGAAGCTGGAGATATTGGGCATCACTAGCTGATACCATAAGTGTTTAACTTGTCATGCGAGAAATACATGATCATATTTAATATAAAAACCATAGCATCAATTTGTATTATTTTTCTGATAACAGGCTGTAATGACCTAACAGCATCATTAGAAAAAAAGACAAGTAATACACAAAGTACAGAGACAATGGTCGTGTATAAAAGCCCAACATGTGGGTGCTGTAAAAAATGGATTGATCATTTAGAAGATTCAGGGTTGTCCACAACAACAGAACACCCGACCAACCTACCAAAGCTAAAAGAACAATTAGGCATTAGCCCTCAATTCAGGTCTTGTCACACTGGAGTAAGTAAACAAGGCTATGTATTTGAAGGACACATTCCGGCTCGTTATATTCATCAGTTTTTAAGCAACCCTCTCGATAACGCACTGGGTTTAAGTGTACCGGGTATGCCCGTAGGCAGCCCAGGAATGGAAGTTAAAAATAAATTTATGCCGTATCATATATTAGTGTTAACAAAAGATGGGAGCAGTGAAGTTTTTGCCATTATAAATGACGCTAGCCAGCAATAACTAAAGCCTTACTGATATACACCTTGGGTCTACTCAATAGGCAAGAGGTATATCAGGTACTTACCTTTAGAAAACCAAGCATAAAGAACAGGTAATATGAACAAGGTCAAGAGGGTAGCAGTCACTACCCCCCACTACAATAACTGGGGCCAGCGGTCTCTGAATCTCAGAGCCTACTCCGTTTGATAATATCATGGGGATCAACCCTAAGGCCGCTACTATGGCGGTCATCAGAACTGGCCGTAAACGGCAGAGATGGATGCAGTTCAAGATTACATCCATAAACATTACAATTCGGTAAGGCCACACAATCATAATTTAGGGCTGGCGCCAAATGTGAAAGAAGATTGTTTTTGGAAAACCTCTAACGGCGTGACCAAAAAAAGTTGACCACTACAATGAGAACCTGATAGGATTTAACAACCTCCAGAGATGGTTCAGAACCTTCGTAGCGAACCATTGGGTCAGTCATTTTACCGTTAAGGGTAGTATGAAAAGATATACTAAGGACAATTTCAGGGTTAATCCCTAAAGTTTCTTTAACTTTTGTATCAAGGATCTCCTTCATTTCTTCAGCAGACTTTGTTTCTCGCATTTCAACTCCCCTCCAAAAGTAGCAATAGCCTAACAATTAAGACATGTTTATTTTGATTGAGACTTATAGATAGGAGGCTGTAGCGAGTATAGTCTATATAATCATTATTATCGGAATAACCTAAATATGCAGAAATATAGGCTTAACATTTATATAAAACCTTTAATTGAACGCACTTACTTTTAGGTCCTTGTTTTATTAAGGTACAACTCGAGGCTTGCATGTAAGGCTTTGGCCTCACTGGGAGTCAGCGTTATTGCTTGATTCAAATGCGCAAAATGAAAATCATCTGCAGGATCAGTTATTTGGCCACGGTTAATCTGAGCTAGATTCTCAACGGGCAAAGCTAGGGCGTCTGATACCTTTGATATGGAGGTTAATACTGCTAGCGGCGCCTTACCCAGCAATCCAATGGCCTTGCTAATATAATGCTTGTTAACTGTTTCTGTGCTTGACCAGCTACCTTGTGCAGCAATATCTGCAGCATGCACCCCCTCCATGGCGGCAAGTGTCGGCATGGTTTTACGAAAAGTATACGAAGTTAGCTTCCCCCCCTTAATGCCTGCACTTACAAAAATATCTTTAACGATTGCGTTGAGGGTCTGTACCGACAATGGTTTTTTGAAGTCCTGTTGGACCCCTTTAAATATATAACCTTCAGTTAACCCTTGCTCATCAATGAAACCTCGAAGCCAAGTGGCTGGGCAAAATTCAGCGCCAGTGTATGGTATAAATGTGGGCGTCTGGGCTTGGGTTTTAAATGCAGGTGTATCAATAATGATATGAGCCCCTGCAACTCCTAGGTTCATAATATGTTCAACTTTTATACTTGCCACCATGCCTGGCCGATGCCCTGTTACCAGACTAATAGCTGCAACAAGGCGGTCTCGTTTAGCCTTAAGGTTATCGGTCATGACGATTAATAATGATACTAATTGCAAGCACTCTTCAGCTGTTATAAATCGACTACTGTCTTTTTCAATCCCATTCTGTCGCTCTAAGGATTTAAGTTGCTTAAGGTAGTTTCTAATGGACAAACTATTGGTTGGGTCATCCCACCTACCTTGTACATGCCATTTTTTTAATGCACCTAAGTGCACCTTAAGTGATGAGACTTTTAGACGATCAACTCGATTTAAAGCCCCTAGTTCTTGCAGGTACTCAAGCACATCATGCTCACAGGCAGGTAGAAAACGCCCTGAATGAATATAACGCTCAATAATGGCGTTATATTTTTGTTGTGTGGCGTCAATGTAAAACTCTGATGCTGTAATCTCTTTCATTTGCACAACTTATTCTCAGTGGCTACAGGACATAAATAGCGCCTCTTTTATTGCTTTACTTGGGCAATAAGGTCGACTTAATGTCTCTCATATTGCGTTCTAATAACTGACCGAGGTTTAGAACATTCGTAGAAACATCCGTAATTAAAGAATTGATTGTGCTGACATCCAGCGACTTTTCTTTACTAACAACAGCGAGCTGATTGATCATTTGGTTTAAATCACTCAGAGGCAAAAGCGAGGCTTTGATCGCTTCAATTAACAACAACGTGTCTGACTCATGTTTTTGCTCACTCACCCTACTTTCGAGTTCAACAGTTAGTCTTGCCGATTGTTCAGATAAAGCATGATTCTCAGTTAAATAGCGCTCAATGATGGCCTTGCTCTCTTCAAGTTGACGCTGAGTGACTTGTTCGGATGTTTGTGCGCGTCGTTTATCTTGTTCAAGTATTACAATTCTCTCATCTGTTTTTTGCTTGAAATGCTCGAATTGAGCTTTTAATACTTCAATGACTTTTTTGCTTTCATCCAAGGATTCTTTTCGCTCCATAGCTAGCAATTGCACATGCTTGAGCTCATTAATATTGATGGCTTCATGCTTTAGCTTTTCATGCAGCTCTTCATTACTTGCTTGAGCCGTCATTAATAGCTCACTTTTAACGGCGTTTTCTTTTTTGGCTTTTATGAGTTCGTCCTCAAGAGCACGAACTGCGCTGGCGTGGTTTGCCTCAAGCTGTATAAGATCGGCCGTATGCTTAGCATCCAGTTCTTCAAGCTCAATCTCAAAAACAGCGCGCTCTTGAGCAACTAGCTCGCGCTTTAGCTGCCCCATCACATCATCTGTTTTGTCCTTTGCTTTTAGCGCAAATGCCTCTGGAATGGTTTCTTTCAGAATTTTGTAGTTTCGAGCGATGTTAGCCATGGTGCCTGTCACATGTTTTTTAACATTTCTCACATTGAGACGCTCCCCCATACCAATGACAAGCTTCATGGCATAAAACTCATTCAAGCATTGGTACTGGCCTGTTTCAGTCATCATTTGGCTGGGCGGTTTAGGAATGTTATCGCCAAATAAAGCGACTAAACGGCCAATAAGAGCATCATCAACCTGCAGATCACGTAAGTCTTGCTTTTTCATGGGTAAATCTCATTGCTATAAGCCTTAATTGTAACGCGTAACTATGTTTTTTGTTACGTTTTTTAAATATTACGTTTTCTTTCTAGCTGAACACCCTTACAGTAATAACCATTACCACAAGGGTTTTATGCATCATTCTGCTCGTTAACTCACACCTAGCTACTTCACCCCCACTTTGTAGCGCCCGAGCAAGATAGATAACCTAGCAAATAAGACATAAACAAAGCCTTAGCAGCTACACTTCATTAAATTAAACCCAACCGATTGCTTATTTTTACGAAACTGCACATACATCAAAAAACTTATCAATAGCCAATGTAAGGCTTCCTTTGTTCATAATTTGCAACAATTATTCTCGCAAGTAATGCATGCAGTTTTAACAATGGAAGATTATGATGGCGCAAATACTATTCTCAGGGCTATTCCATGAAAGCATCACATTTGCTCCCCAATCTCTCAAAATTCGCACTTTTAATGAGCGTCTCGCTCACTTCATTTGCTCAAGGCGGGCTTCCGGCTGAGGTTGTTAAAGTTCAACCACAGGAACTAAAAAGCACCATTCATTCCATTGGTACATTAAAAGCCAATCGCTCTGTTGTTTTGTCTCCTGAAGTATCAGGCCGAATTATTAAAATTGGCTTCGAAGATGGCTCAACTGTCAAAGAAGGTATGGAGTTATTCAAACTCGACGCCAGCACTCAGAAAGCACTTTTGAATGAAGCAAGAGCTCGAGTAAAATTAAGCAGTGCAGAGTTCAAACGTACACAAGGTGTATTTGAGAAAAACGCCGCCAGTGAAACAGATCTTGACTCTGCAGCGGCAAATGTCAGCATCAATCAAGCTCAAGCTGAATACGCTTTGGCACAACTGCAAAAATTAACCATACACGCGCCATTCACAGGCATGATTGGTCTTCATAATTTAAGTTCAGGTGAATATGTCAACGCAGGCCAAGACCTTGTAAACCTTGTGGAACTTAATACATTAAAGTTTGACTTCGCTTTACCTGAAACACACTTAAGCAAAGTAAAATTAGCGCAAAACATCGAAATTACGACCCCTGCCTTTCCTGGTAAAAGTTACAAGGGGGTGGTTACCGCTATATCCCCTGCTATTAATGAGCAATCACGCAGCTTCAATGTGAGAGCCATCATCAAAAATGAATCACTCGAGCTTCGTCCCGGTTTATTTGCCAGTGCCGTGCTAGAAGTGAATAAAAATGAGAATGCTCTCTTGGTGCCAGAGCAAGCATTAATACCTCAAGGCCAGCAGTACTTTGTAATGAAAGTGGTAGAAGGCAAAGTAGAGCAAGTTGCTGTAACGATTGGACAGCGTCGCAAAGCAGAAGTTGAACTAACATCAGGCATTGAAAAAGATGACGTGATCATTATTGCAGGGCAAATTAAGTTGCAACCTGGTGCAGATGTAACGCCTTTATTCCCCGAAATGCTTCAAGCCAATAATCAATAGGTGACGAAATGAGTATTTCTGATATCAGCATAAAGCGCCCGGTTTTTGCCACAGTATTAAATATCCTCGTGGTGTTACTTGGCATTATTGCGTTTGAAAAATTAACGGTTCGTGAATACCCCAACATTGATGTGCCTGTCGTAACAGTTGAAACAGTATATGTGGGTGCCAACGCGTCCATTATGGAATCTCAAATTGCACAAATACTTGAAGACTCACTTTCTGGTGTGGAAGGGATTGACTACCTTGTTTCGAAAAACAGTTCAGAGAAATCACAAATCACAGTGTATTTTAAACTGGATCGTGATGCAGACAGTGCCGCCAATGATGTACGAGATCGTGTTGGGCGTGTACGCGGACAACTGCCAACGGGTATTGAAGAGCCAATCGTATCCAAGGTCGAAGCCGATGCCCAGCCCATTATCTGGCTAGCTTTTTCCAGTGACCGCCACTCAGCACTTGATGTCACTGAATACGCAGATCGCCAAGTTAAAGACCCATTACAAACGATTCCTGGCGTTGCCAGTGTTATGCTCGCTGGTGAGCGAGAGTACGCCATGCGCATCTGGCTAGATCGCAACAAAATGGCTGCATTCAATGTAACCCCGCAAGAAGTTGAGCAGGCTTTACGCCAACAAAATATTGAAGTACCTGGCGGTCGTATTGAAAGTGTTGAGCGTGAATTTACCGTACTGACTCAAACCGATTTAAACCGTGAAATCGAATTTGAAGAAATTATCGTTCGTAAAACCGACAACTATCTAGTTAGGCTTAAAGATGTTGCGCGTATCGAACAGGCAGCCAAAAGCGAGCGCGTTGTCACCCGCTTTAATGGTCAGAGTGCGGTCGCCCTTGGTGTCGTCAAGCAATCTGTTGCCAATCCTCTTTCCGTAAGCGACGGCATTCAATCTCGTTTGCCTGAGATTCGCGCTGCGCTGCCTGAGGGTATGGAAGTAAGTATTGCTTATGACTCTTCTGTATTTATTTCACGCTCAATTGATTCGGTTTTCACCACTATCTTTGAAGCTGTTGCGCTGGTTATTTTGGTTATCTTTTTATTCTTAAGAAACCTGCGTGCCACGTTAATACCATTAATGACCATCCCGGTTTCGTTAATTGGTGTATTCAGCATCATGCTTCTGTTCGGCTTCAGTATTAATACGCTGACCCTTTTGGCGCTCGTACTGGCAGTTGGCCTCGTGGTAGACGATGCCATTGTTGTTTTAGAGAACATTTATCGTTACATAGAAGAAGGCATGGAGCCAGTTAAAGCGGCTTATAAAGGCATGCGAGAAATTGCTTTCGCGGTTATTGCCATGACATTCACACTCGCAGCTGTGTTCGCCCCTGTTGCCTTTACACCTGGACGCACAGGCAAACTATTTAGCGAATTCGCTTTGACCCTGGCTGGCGCCGTGATCGTATCCGGCTTTGTAGCCCTAACCCTAGCCCCCATGATGGCTTCAAAACTATTACGCCACGAAACCAACCCCGGTAAATTTTACCTAAAGGGTGAAGAGATTCTTGATCGAATGACCAGTTTCTACAAAAATCTACTGGCCAAATCACTGAATCAAACCAAGCTGGTTGCAGGTATTGCTTTTTTAACTGTCGCTGCACTTGGGGTTTTATACAAGTACCTACCTAGTGAACTGGCTCCAGTCGAAGACCGCGGCTTCATTATTGGTTTTGCTATCGCACCTGAAGGGTCAAGCACAGCGTATGTGGACCGTTACTCAAAACAAATCGAAGCGGTTTATGAAGGTATTCCTGAAAAAGATCGTTACTTCATGATTACAGGCTTTCCCTCTTCAACAAATAGCATATCTTTCTTGCGTGTCTTTGACTGGGAAGATCGTGATCGTTCAACTCAAGCCATTGCCAATTCAATAATGGGTCCAATGTTTGGCGGCATTCCAGGGACTATGTCTTTTCCTATGCTTCCACCTTCACTCGGTCAAAGTATCATCTCTAGGCCGATCGAGGTCGTGGTACAAACAACTCAAGGGTATGATGAGCTCAATACCTTTATGCAGGCACTCATGGGACGTGTTTATACCGCTGGAATATTCACTCAGCCTGATACTGATTTAAAACTTAATAAGCCACAGCTGGATATTCAAGTTGACCGTGACAAGGCAGCGGACCTAGGCGTGGCCGTATCTGAGCTAGGCTCTACCCTTGAGACCATGATGGCCGGTCGAGAAGTGACTCGCTATAAAAAAGGCGCCGAACAGTACGACGTCATCTTGCAGGTAGAAGATGAAGATCGAGCCAACCCACAGGACATTAGTCAGATCTATGTGCGTGGCGATGCTGGCGTCATGATTCCACTTTCAAACCTTGTCACCGTAAAAGAAAGCATTGCGCCTAAAGAGCTCAATCACTTTAACAAGCTTAAATCTGCCATTGTCCAAGCGGGGCTTGCGCCGGGAGTTGACGTTGAAACGGGTCTTGCGTTTATTGAAAACGCCATTGATGAGCTTTCAGCTGAAATGAACATTCCAGTACAAGTAGACTACGCAGGGCAAACACGTGAATACAAGGAATCTGGCGCTGGATTAATGCAGACCTTTGTTCTGGCATTGCTGTTCATTTACTTAGTATTAGCCGCGCAATTTGAAAGCTTCAAGAGCCCGTTGATAATCATGCTTTCTGTGCCCCCTGCGCTGCTTGGTGCTGTGATGGCACTTTGGTTAAGTGGAGGCACAGCTAATGTTTACAGCCAGATAGGCTTGCTCACTTTAGTTGGGTTGATCACCAAGCACGGCATCTTAATTGTTGAGTTTGCTAACCAGCTACAAGAACAAGGCATGCAAAAACTAAACGCAGTCATTGATGCAGCATCTATGCGCTTACGTCCTATCTTAATGACAACCGCTGCTATGGTACTCGGTGCAATCCCTCTTGCGCTTGCCACAGGCGCTGGCGCTGAAAGCCGCGAGCAGATTGGCTGGGTTATCGTAGGCGGCATGACCGTGGGTACGTTATTAACCATTTTCATTGTCCCAGCCTTTTATATGCTACTGGCTAAGGATCATGAAGGTAAAGGCGCTTAATTTTTAAGCTAAGCAAACAAAAAGGCGGCCAATTTGGCCGCCTTTTCAGTTTAAGGCAATGAGCTTTTTAAAAGTCATAGGTATAATAGCCAAAACCATCGCTTTGGACTGAATTATGACTGAACAATTAACCATCACGCGCCCGGACGACTGGCATTTACATTTAAGAGACGGTGATGCGCTTCAGTACACTGTGCCAGCCACTGCCAAAGTGATGTCGCGCGCTATCATCATGCCGAACCTTAATCCACCAGTAATGAATGCCTCGCAAGCCTTAGCCTATCGAGACCGCATCTTAGCCCACAGCACGCAATACCCTCAGTTTGACCCATTAATGGTGTTATACCTAACAGACAACACCACCCCTGAACTGATCAACGAAGCCGCAAAAACCGGTCGAGTTGTCGCCGCTAAATTGTACCCAGCTGGCGCCACTACTAACTCAGATTCAGGTGTAACCGATCTTGGGCGCTTAGAGGAAATCGCGTTGGCGCTTGCGGCTAATAATATGCCGTTGCTTGTTCACGGTGAAGTGACCGACAATCATGTTGATATTTTTGATCGCGAAAAAGCATTTCTTGATGAGATTTTAGCGCCGCTTGTGGCAAAAGTGCCGCAACTTCGCTTAGTGGTTGAACACATTACAACCAAAGAATCCGCGGACTTTGTGAAATCTCAGGGTGATAATGTAGCCGCTACTATTACCGTTCAGCACTTGGCATTTAACCGCAATAACATGCTCGTTGGAGGGATTCGCCCTCACCTTTTCTGCCTACCAATTCTTAAGCGCAACATCCATCAACAAGCTCTACAAGACGCCGTATCCAGTGTCCATAGTCGCTTCTTTTTGGGGACCGACTCAGCTCCTCACGCACGCTCTGCCAAAGAAAATGCTTGTGGTTGTGCTGGTTGTTTCAGTGCTTATGCCGCCATTGAGCTTTACGCAGAAATTTTTGAAGACCTAGGCTCACTGGATAAACTTGAAGCCTTTGCCAGCTTTAATGGTCCAGATTTTTACCAGTTGCCCCGCAATCAAGACACCATCACGTTGATTAAAGAAGACTGGCAAGCGCCTGAAACCATGGACTTTGCTGGGGATGTAATTGTTCCACTGCGTGCTGGTGAAACGTTAAAATGGAAACTAAAAGCGTAATCCATGAGCACTCAGGCAGCCCCTCAACCCATATTTGATAACATACAATATCTGCCAGACGGGTTTAAATTCGGCGCGAAAGAGATCGCGCCAAATTTAACCGGTAATCAACAGTATGATTATTTCTATGGCGTTAGGTATATGCTTAGCTACAAAGGCAGCACCGCTACCTTTAACGCTTATCGTCGTGAAGTTGAGAGACTGATACAGTGGTTATGGCAAATTAAAGGGTATTCTTTGATTGATGTTCGCCGTGAGCATATTGAAGAATTCATGGAGTTTTGCATCTCACCGCCACTAAACTGGATTGGCAATAAAAACGTGGCTCGCTTTAAAAGCAAACAGGGTGAGCGAGTCCCTAACCCAGACTGGTGCCCTTTTGTTAGCTCCACCGATAAAGCATCGGGTCAACGACAAGACTCAAAAGCCTACACACCATCACAAAAAGCGATTCAATCTTCTTTTGCGATCCTAAGCTCTTTTTTTAATTTTTTAATACAAGAAGAATACCTTTCGGCCAACCCAGTGGCCTTGGTTCGACAACGCAGTCGCTTTATACAGCGCTCACAAAACCAAGAACCGGTTCGACGCATCAGTAATTATCAATGGGACGAAGTGATCCGCGTGGCAGAAGATTTAGCTGCAAAAGAACCAGCCGTCCACGAGCGCACCTTATTTATTCTAAATGCACTGCTTGGCATGTATTTGCGTATTTCTGAGCTTGTAGCGGATGAGCGCTCCGTTCCTGTAATGGGCGATTTCCGTGTGGACCAAGATCGAAACTGGTGGTTCCATGTAGTCGGTAAAGGCAATAAAAGCCGCATTATTACTGTATCAAATGCCATGCTAGACGCGCTAAAACGATATCGATCTCACCTGGGTTTATCACCCTTGCCTCACCTTGGCGAGCAAACCCCGTTAATCAGTAAAAGCCACGGCCACGGCCCTGTTACCAGTACCCGACAAATACGTAATCTCGTGCAGAAGTGCTTCAATATTGCCTATGATAACCTAGCCAGCGATGGTCAAGAAAATGAAGCCCTTGAGCTTAAAGTGGCGACTGTCCACTGGCTGAGACACACCGGCATTTCTGAGGATGTAAAAATCCGCCCTCGGGAACACGTTAAAGAAGATGCAGGCCACTCCAGTATGGCCACCACAGACAAGTACATTGACTCTGAGCTAAGGGAACGCCACGCCAGCGCAATCAATAAAAAGATTCGTCGTGAACCAGAAGAGTTATAAGTAGACTGTTTTTTAGCCAACCCTTATACCAAAACTGTCTTAACAACGCTGCTTCTTACTTCTTTATTTTGCTATAATCCGCCGCTTTCGCCCTCAAGTGCTGTTGTATGAAATTTGTAATCAAGTTATTCCCTGAAATCACGATCAAGTCAAAACCGGTTCGTAAGCGTTTTATCATTCAATTACGTCGTAATATCAAGGACACTCTTAGATACCATGGTATCGATGCCCATGTACAAGGGCAATGGGACAGCATTGAAACCATTATTCAAGACGATGATCTCGAGATGGAAGTACGCAAACAACTCAAGCGCATTCCTGGAATTGCAAAGATCCTCACTGTCAAAGAGCATAACTTCGAAACCTTCGATGATATTTTTGCCATTGCAAAAGAAACATTTGCTGATGAAATAAAAGGCAAAACATTCTGTGTGCGAGTAAAGCGTACTGGCCAGCATGACTTCAACTCGGTGGATGTAGAGCGCTACATTGGCGGCGGACTCATGCAACACTGTGAGGCGAAAGCAGTGAGCCTAAAAAACCCTGAGTACACTGTACAAATGGAAATTCGTAAACAACGTTTACATACAATTTCAGCCGTCGACAAAGGGCTAGGTGGCTACCCAATGGGTTCACTTGATGGTGTATTATCTCTCGTTTCGGGCGGTTTTGACTCAAATATTTCAAGTTATCTTATGGCCCGTAGAGGTCTACAAACCCATTTCTTGTTTTTTAACCTAGGCGGCAGTGCTCACGAAATTGGCGTTAAACAAGTAGCTCATTATTTGTGGGAGACTTACGCCGTATCTCATGGCGTTAAATTTGTGACCGTGCCATTTGAAGGTGTTGTCACTGAAATCCTTGAGAAAGTCGACAACTCACAAATGGGCGTAATTTTAAAACGCATGATGCTAAGAGCTGGCAGCCATGTGGCAAAAGAATTAAACATTGAAGCCTTGGTAACCGGTGAAAGTATTGCACAGGTATCCAGTCAGACTCTTCGCAACTTAACAGTAATTGATTCTGTAACAGACACTCTGGTTATGCGCCCATTGGTGGCCATGGATAAACCTGACATCATTGACCTGGCTCGTGAAATTGGTGTTTATGATTTTGCTGCGAGTATGCCTGAATATTGCGGTGTTATTTCAGTCAAACCAACCACCCGTGCCAAACCTGAACGCATCGAAGCAGAGGAAAGTAACTTTGATTTTGCCGTGCTTGATAAAGCCATAGCTGACACACGTATTGAGCGTATTCAAAATGTTTTAGCCAGCTGTGAAGGTGTGGCAGAAGTTGATCTCGTACAAATTCCTGCAGCCAACGACATGGTAATTGATATCCGTCACCCGCAAGAAGAAGAAAGCGCGCCACTACACCTAACTAATAATGAAATTGTGAAAATTCCTTTTTATCAGTTAGGCAACAAGGCGGATGAACTACCGGCTGACCGCAATATTTTATTATACTGCGCCAAAGGCACCATGAGCCAACTTCACGCGCAACAATTAAAACAAAACGGTTTAGAAAACGTAAAAGTGTTTAAACCTTAACGCTCCATCTTTCAGACATAAAAAAACAGCACTGAGTGCTGTTTTTTTTGTCTTCTTTTCGCATTTAACTGGCAAGTGCCGGCAATATAAATCCCCAGCCAAGATAGATCGCCCCTTCTAATACCGCTCGACCACCCTCATACGCTTCATTTTTAGGTAAAATAATGCGTACACATAGTTCAGCCAGCGCCAAGTAAGCTAAGAGGAAAACTATGGAGCTTACTAGCCAAGCCACAATTGCAAGCTGCCACTGAGTATCTAAGTCAGAGGCAAAATGTGCACTCGTGCTAATCGCCATAGCCGCGCCAATATGTTGAAGTGCCGCCTTAACAATGGAGGCCTTATTGGATTCCTTAATTGACTTTAACAACCCGCCAGATGTCCAAACAAGACGCAAGCGAGTTTCTAAAGCAAGCAGGAATTGTGAAATAACAAAACCAAACAAAAGCTCTTTGACGCCAAGGTTTACGTCTTGTGATGACCACTCCATGGAAGCACGAATCACAATAGCGGTACCGATCAAATGGCCCCCGGTCATATAGGCTGCCGTAATATTGCCGTGCTGAGTGGCTGAGGACAAACTGAGAGTCGGCAAAACCACACGATCTTGAATCCAGGCGCCTAAACGCAATAGAGCTATGGCTAGTAGTCCGTAGACTGTCACCAACATCCACTCATCAAACAAAGTCAGACTAAATGCACCTGATGTAACCCCTGTGAGAGCCAGCATCAGGGAGATCACTGCAGAAGCTGTCTCGATATTGCTTGCTTCTGAGTGCTGATCAACAGGCTTCACTATAATTCGACTTAACCAGCGCATGGCAGCGACCAATGTAAAAATCGCAATGAAGTCTACCAGTAAAAACATCGCATAAGATGGGTCAGAAACCAGCCAAGTCATGAAAAACCTTTTTAGTATTAAGTATCAGCTGCTTATAATGCCGATATTGTTTCAAAAGTCACGGATCTAAACATGAAAATTGTCTCATTTAACGTAAATGGCATTCGAGCTCGCATGCACCAGCTCGAAGCAATAAAAAACCAACTTAAAGCCGATATTCTAGGCCTACAAGAAGTTAAAGCCATGCCAGACCAGTTACCTTTAAAGGAAATTGAAGCACTGGGGTGGCATACGGAAGTTCATAGCCAAAAAGCCCATTATGGTGTGGCCACCCTATCAGTAGAGACGCCCCTGAGCGTACAAAAAGGTTTTCCCTCTGACAACGATGATTCGCAGAAACGTTTTATCCATACAAGCCATAAAACCCCAGACGGAGAAACCTTGCATGTGATTAACGGGTATTTTCCTCAAGGTGAGAACCGTAATCATGAAACCAAGTTTCCGGCAAAAGAAAAATATTACGCAGATCTACTAACTTACCTTAAGGACAATTTCAAACCTAGCGACAACGTAATCGTTATGGGTGATATAAACGTTGCGCCATTGGATTTGGATATTGGCATTGGCGAGGTGAATGCTAAGCGCTGGTTAAAAACTGGAAAGTCTGCATTCCTGCCTGAAGAAAGAGAATGGGTACAAGAACTCATTGGCTGGGGGTTAATTGATAGTTACCGCCTTCTAAATCCTAAAGTGGAAGATCGCTTTAGCTGGTTTGACTATCGAAGCAAAGGATTTGAAGACACGCCTAAGCGTGGACTGAGGATTGATTTAATAATGATTACGAAACCATTGGCTGATCGACTCATCAATGCTGGCATTGACTATGAAATAAGAGGCTTGGAAAAACCAAGTGACCACGCCCCTATTTTTATTGAGTTAGATTATTAAGCACCCATTTGTTTTATGTAGCTCATCCAGCTTTTAGCTTGGCTGGATGTGCTTTCAAATGCAGAGGATTTACCAAGCAATCTTAGTGCGGCTCGATCATCACCTAATCGATACTTAACCATTCCCTGATACAGATAAACTTTTGCTTTTTGTTTTTTAGTCAGCGTCTGATTCAATAAGACAAGCGCCAACTCATCTGCTTTAGCCCATGATTCAGCATCGACGTAATACTGTAATAATTGATACCCATCAGCAGCATTGCCATAAGTATTATATAGATCAGATAGAGCCAAAATCGCCCTATTAATTTCTTTAGCTTGAAGCCATGACTGATACTGTAGAGTTAACGCTTTTTCTGAGGGCTCGATAACGTTATCTGCCAACGCATTTTCAAGTACCCTTGCCACTTTAAATGCTTCACCCTGGGAAGCTAACAGCTGACCAAGATTAATAAAGTCACTTTCTTTATTCACAAAACCTTTTTTATAGGTCAATTCTTTCGTAACAGCCGCCAATTGGTAGTCTTCTAATATTTGATGAATGCCTGCTTTTTGCTGCCAATAGTCTTTTTTATCTGGAAAGTTAAACACCAGCTGATTGACGTATTTCACCGCTTTTTCATATTGCTTGGTTTGGTAACTACCGGCGAATGCCATTTGTAACCACCCTTCTTTTGGCGTTTCAGATAACAAGCAGGCCTTTTCAATATAGGGAAAACCAGAAGGCAAGTCTTCTAAACTGTAATAAGAAGCCGCTAGTAAGGCGTACATACTAGCGGAAGGCTTTTCAGCGTTTTCGACAATGCGCTTAAGTTGATCAATGGCTTGTTTATATTGCCCCTGATTAAAATATGAATACGCTAAAACAGAGCCAAGCTGGTTTAATGTATCTGGCTTTAGATTTGGTAACGCTAACGCTTTTAAAAGCAACTGCTGAGCTTGATCGATTTTTTGTTCATATGTTTTAAGTTGGGCGTGTGTTTGATAGGCCAGGGCCAAACCCAGAGAATTTCCTGCTAAGTCTTCTGTCATTTCGGTCAAACGTTCATTGAGATCATTTACTTGATCAGTGTCAGGCTGCTGAGAAATCTCCTGCTGGATATCATTAAGGGCATTAAATGTGCGCGGGCTTATCGAAGCAGCACTGACAAACTGCGAAAGAAAAAATGAAGTAAGTAGAAATAAACGAAACATTATTACTTCTCTAAATTGAATTCAAAAGGCAAGGTGGCTACCTGTTCTACAGGTTTCCCGTCCACTAACTTAGGTTTAAATTTATAACGCCATGCGGCCCGAATGGCTTCACGTTCAAATACCCCTTTAGGATCAGAGTCAACCACCTCCACATCACTCACAGACCCTTCTTTATTTACATTTAAACGTACAACCACATAGCCTTCTATTTTTCTAGACAAGGCTTGAGACGGATACTTGGGCTCAACTTGAACGAGAGGAATAACATCAGAATCGCCAAATCCATAACCAGACAACATATTACCCATCCCCTCACCTTTAAAGCTCGAAAGCGATGATGAAATGTCAGGCATATTTAAATCCATCTGCTTCACACTTGCCTGTTGTATTTTTGGCGTATCAAGCATTGGTGGTGTCTTAGGTTTAGGTGGCTCTTTAGGGTTGCGTGTTTTTTTATCGCTTTCACTGTCCTGCAGGCTGCGAATAAAATCCACCATAGCGATGTCATCTTGACGACTTGGCTGATTACCTTGTGGAGCTATCATCCACTGCATCAACCAGAAAACAGAAAGAGCAAGAAACAACCCTACAGGTAAAATCATTAATAACCGCATTACACACCTGGATCTGCAGCAATTGAGATATTTGCAACACCGGCCAATCGAATCTGATCCATCACTTGAACCAAAATACCTGTTCTTGCGTCGGTATCAGCTTGAATGACAACCCCGCTTTCGGGGCTCTCCGCTTTTAGTTTTTCAACATTAGCACGAACAGAACGAACATCAACTGCCCGCTTATCAATCCAGATTTCGCCATTAGGTTTGATCGCCACCATAATATTACCTTTTTTATCTTCAGCCGCTGTTTGTGCTGATGGGCGGCTCACAGTGACCCCGCTTTCTTTTACAAAAGAGGTCGTCACAATAAAAAAGATCAACATGATGAAGACAATATCCAACATGGGTGTCATATCTATGGTTGATTCTTCTGAATCTAAACTTGCGTGTCGTTTTCTCATAAATAACCTTGTTACTTAAGCAGTCGGTCTTTAAACATATCCAACTGCTTTTTAGCCATGCCATCAAAACGTGTTTTAAAATATAAACCAATCAATGAAACGACCATACCTGCCATAGTTGGCAAGTG
>Ga0209634_1001154_pt1 | contig 19648 bp, 15 predicted proteins | sample LinPmetageLP40_FD_184043 | JGI IMG/M metagenome (GOLD analysis project Ga0209634, IMG submission 184043) | Marine viral communities from the Pacific Ocean - LP-40 (SPAdes) (version 2) | ecosystem: Environmental > Aquatic > Marine > Oceanic | place: Pacific Ocean | collected 2010-08-26 | reverse complement strand
CGTCAGATCGACCTGAGGCAATCGGGTATTATCTCGGGTCGATCTGACGACGCCCGATAGACGCCCTTCGCTGAAACGATAAATGGTCTCTATAAAACCGAGCTGGTTCATCGTCGGATGCACACCGAACCGGCTCGCCAGTTCCGACACAGGCTCTTGGCCCTTCAAGGCTTCAAACGCCACCTTCGCCTTAAACTCAGGGGCGTGCTGCTTTTGTTTCGACATCTTCGATCATCCTTTGTGATGAAGATCGACAGACAGCAAGTTAGAGTTTACGTCAGCGCCCAGTTTTCGTGGAGTACGTCAGCGTAAACCCACATTCATTTTAAACGTTTAGAGCGCTTCTGTCCTCGCTAGCACGCGCGCATGGTTATCCCGCCGGCATGTCGGCAACAGTAGGCAGCGGTCCCACGGCACCATAGCCTTGGACAGACAGCGCCGAGGCCGCGACGGCATAGCGACATGCGGCTTCAGGCGCGTCTCCTTTCGAAAGGCGGGTCAAGAAGGCACCGTCGAAACAGTCTCCGGCGCCCGTGGCGTCGACGGCGGAGACAGGAACGCCAGGAATATGCGTAATCGTTCCAGCGTGCCCAAGAAGCGCGCCTTCCTCTCCGAGCGTCAGGGCGACCACATCCGGACCCATTTCGTGAAACGCACGCACAATGTCTTCGGGTGCATCCAGACCTGTGATCTGGCGCGCATCATCCAGACCAGGCAGCGCGATATGTGCCAGCCCGAGCGCTTGGGTAATCACGGAACGGGCTTGCTCAAGGGGCCAGAGCGCCAGTCGCAAGTTGGGATCGAAAGAAACCTGCCGTCCTGCTGCCCCCGCAATACGCATCGCCTCCAGCCCGGCGTCACGCGCACTGGCACTGATGGCCAGAGTGATGCCGGAGAGATGGGTGAACTGGGTGCTCAGTATGGCCTCAACAGGCAAGGTGTCCGCTGTCATTCTGCTGGCAGCAGAACCCGCACGACGGTACTCAAAACGATGCCCGTTTGACTCGTGTTGCACGAAATAGAGCCCCGTGGGGGCCGACGCGTCAGTGGCAACGTAGGACGCATCGACGCCTTCGCGCGTCCAAAGGTTTCGAAGCTCCTGCCCAAAGCCGTCGTCGCCCAAGCGCGTTGCAATGGCGCTGCGCGCGCCAAGACGTGCTGCGGCGATGGCGACGTTTGACACGTCACCACCGAACCCCTGATGCCACTCCGTACCGTTGATTTGGTTGAACTCGATCAGCGGTTCGCCAATGCATATAATATCAAAGTCGCGCATGGGATCAGTGATTGTTGCGCGGTAGGCCGCGGTTTGTGATATCGCGGTATTCGGTCGCGCCTTCAAATACCATACCCTCGGAGAAAGGGCGTACTTTCTCGCGGAAGATCTCTTGCCAGGGGGATTGGCTCTCTGGCTGCGCATAGCCCCCCGCAGCATCAAGGGTAGTGCGGCGCGCGGCAAGCTCGGTTTCATCCACCAGCACATCAACGCGGCGCTGTTTCAGGTCGATGCGGATCGGATCGCCGTCTTGCAGCAGCGCAAGCCCGCCACCATCCGCAGCTTCGGGCGACGCATTGAGGATCGACGCCGAGCCAGAGGTGCCGGACTGCCGCCCGTCGCCGATGCAAGGCAGGGCGCGGACGCCTTTTTTGATTAGATAGCTTGGAGGGCGCATGTTCACCACTTCGGCCCCGCCGGGATAGCCTTTGGGCCCTGCGCCGCGCATCACCAGTACGCTGTCATCGGTCAGCCCCAACGCGGGGTCATCGATGCTGGCGTGAAAATCCTCTGGCCCGTCGAATACCGCGACACGGCCCTCAAAAGCCTCTTCCGCGTTCGAGAAATAGCGCGCCCGAAAGCCCTCATCGATTGCAGAGGTTTTCATCAAGGCGCTGTCGAACAAGTTGCCGCTCATGTTCAAAAAACCCGCATTGGGTTTCAACGGTGACGCCACGCCGCGGATCACATCATCATTAAGGATCGGCGTGTCGGTGTAGAGTTCGGCGATCGTTTGACCGGTCACAGTCAAAGCATCGGGATGTGGCAGAAGCCAAGCTCGCAACAATTCACCGATTACAGCGGCGGTACCCCCTGCGGTTCTGTCGCAAAGTTTTTGCGGTTGGTTGGGCTGGCTCGCGCATGGTAGGTGCGGGCTTTTGAGCTTGATAGAGAGTCTCCAATTGTGACGATTGACTTCAAAGGGAGCCATTTCCCGAAAAGCGTGATCTTGTACGCTGTGTTTTTCTATGTCCGCTACGGTCTCTCCTATCGGGATCTTGAGGAGATTATGGCCGAACGCGACGTTAAGATTGATCATTCCACGCTGAACCGCTGGGTGGTTAAATTCTCACCGTTGATCGCTGCAAATGCGCAGGCCAGAAAGAAGCAGACAGCCGCCTCTTGGCGGATGGATGAAACTTATATCAAAGTTCGTGGAACATGGACCTACCTGTATCGCGCGGTTGATCGTGACGGGAAAACCCTTGATTTCATTCTGTCAGAGCGCCGTGATACCACTGCGGCGCGCGGGTTCTTCAAGCGCACCGTTGGCACCAACGGTGTTCCGGACCGTATAGCCATCGACAAGAGCGGTGCCAATTTGGCTGGCCTGCAAAGTCTAAATGTTATCCTCAAATTCACCGTTGTCGGTCGGATCATCGGTATCGTTCAATCCAAATATCTCAACAACATCGTTGAGCAGGACCACCGATTCATTAAGCGGATCACCCGACCAATGCTCGGGTTCAAAGCGTTCCATTCGGCTGCGGCAACGCTAGCCGGGATCGAAACGGCGCATATGATCCGCAAGGGTCAGCTTGCTCAAAAAGGCACTCCGGCATTCAAGCAGTTTGCTGATCTCGCAGCATAGGTGCGTCCAGCGAAGGCCATTCTTCAACCAAATGGAAACTTTGCGACAGAAGCCTGCACAGTGGCGCTGTTCACGCCCGCGTCATAACTTCACCGGAGCTGTCGCGGACGCTCTACCTTTGTCGCCTCGCATCGCTCCCTCCGACTTTCGCAACCGAGGCCATCCAAGAGGTTCTGCTGGACCATGTTAGACGTGCCGTCAGGGCTGGGATATGGGACGCGCATTTGTTGGATCGCTCATAATCATATTTGAGAGGAGGACCTGACGCCTCACTGCCACTCCGCAAGTCAACTTTGAGCCCAAGTCCATCGGAAATGCGTCAGTCTGGCAACGTGACGATGTTTGCCGCGATGGCGCGCTATATAGGGTCCAGTCATCATCGTCGCGTGACGTTGCCCATCGACGGCCCCGCGATAGGAACGGCTCCACAGTCAGTACCAGTCGCCGCTTGTAGCCCTTGGTGGACCAAGTCGGGATCTCTTCGGGAGCCTTATGCAGAGCTTTTCCGACCCCATGGCTGGCAAGGTTTCGGATCAAAGTGTAGCCGCGCTTCGATGCAATTCATGGAGCCGGCTTCAAGCTTCGTTAGATGCTCCCCATTTTTTGGGAAGCGGTAACGCTAAAGCGGCGTTGGAAAATCTGGCTGATCATCGGCAGGCGCTGCGACCCACCAACATAATAGGCCCCAACTCAGGATCTGCTACCCGTATAGAGATCAAGCGGAGACCTCGGAAATCGGACTATGCCGCCCGGTGCAGTGTGGTGCATGGTAAAGCCGTGTCGGTTATAAAAGGCCTCCAGTTCACTCATGCGCAAGCCTTCTTCGCCAAATGGCTCGTGGTAAAGCTCGATGCTCAGGTCGGCTTCGTCCGCAGCTTTCACTAAAACACGCAGAATTTTATGGGCCAATCCTTTGCCGCGATAATGCGGCACGACCCAAATCCCACCCAGAACAAACCGCTTGTTTTTGAGTGCGTGCTCAATATAGGCCACATTGTCCTGAGCGTTGCGGTAGTAGGTTCGTTCCCCAGTATCCCCGGTGGAACCTTGGAGGTCGGGGACATTAATGATTTGTGCGAGAACTCTATCGTATTTCTGTTTTGCTCGGAGCTGCGAATGCGCGTAGAATTTCTCGAGCTCCGTTGTTAGCTCTGGGTGCCGGGCTTCACAATAATCTCTTAGCCCGTGCTGCAGTGCCACCGCAACAAAAGCACGTAGTTGACGGTTCAGCTTATCGATCTCAGTCTGAAGGGACTCGACGAGTTCCGGTGGCGGGCCCGTCGCCTGGCCATTCTTGTTGCGCTCCCCCGTCATGCCTTCATACCCCACCACGAAATGAATAATTTCCTGGGATTTTCGTGACCCCAACAAAACGGCCTTCGGAAGGCAATCTTACACGCCCTAACGGTGCAACAGGTTTCTCTTTTTTCGCATTCGTTTGAAGCATTCTCGCCTCTCTCACCTTACATGGCTAAATGGACTTCGCTCGGATACACGATGGCCTTTGTGCCGTTGCTGATCAAGAAATAGTCACGTTTTTATCTGGTTGCGGCACTGTACAGCTGGTACCTCAACGAACCAGTTTGGGTTCAACCATCGACCGCCTTTGCAGCCATTGCCTCCAGCCAACTGGGCAGCAGTGGCTTTAGCGTGTCTTGAATATGATCAATCTGCGCCGCGTCTTTGATGAGCCGCAGGATTTTTTGATCGTCCGTGGACAGCGCCCGCTTTGGCCAGGCTGCGGTGATGGTACTGGCTTGGGCAAAACCAAAGAGCCAGTCGTCGAATTTGCGCGCAGGCCGTTTTCTGATGCTGTACCCGATGTCTCCGTTGTAGAGACTGGACTGGATCGCACCATAGCGCAGCATGACGATATCGAGCACGCGTTGTAGCTTGTTGCCACCGGGAAAGTTGATCTCGCCCAGAAGCGGCGGCAGCCAGTCGGTTGGTGTCACAAACCGTGGGGCCACGATCACGGCCGTCAGATACCCATCAATCATATCCGAACGCAGCGGCGTCTTTCGAAGCAGGAGCATAAGCTCACCGGTTGCCTCAGGCTCAATGTCGGGATCAAAGTCATCATCGGCAAAGGGGTCGTCCAGCAAATCCTCTTCCGTGGCAAGCACGTCGGCCCCGACCTGCTCTGCGATATCCAGCGTTAAAGCCGCGATCATTTCAAATATCGGAATACGTTTCAGCGCAAGGCCGCTGTCCAGTATCTGCACAACGGCGGCAAAGGTCAGCCAATCCTCGGACCCTGCGGAACGTAGAATCGCAGCCGATCGGGCATAGAGCGCTGACCAGAAGTCTCGTTGAGTTTCCAGATGCGCCCAGACCACCTTCTCGGCCTGCCGTTCGGTTTTGGCCTCGTCCAGTTTTGCTGAGAGGATCGCATCGGTCACGAACCAGCTCGACGACATCTCATAGTCTCGTGCCCATTCAATGCTTCGGCCAATCAAACGCCCGCGCTTGGTTGCAGACACCTCGGCCAACTGGGCCTCCGGGTCCGCAATCCCAAGAAGAGACACAGAGCCATGCGCTACTGGCGCAATGTCATCCACCCCCAGCATCTCGGCCACGTCCAGAAACCCCGGCGCCGGCGGCAGGCCCTTGGCGAGCCCCTCTCCAAGGGCTGTGGCCAAGGCATTGGAGAGGTAAGTGCGCGGTACCTCATGCACCGGTACCGCGTCTTCCAACTCGATTAGGGTGCGCCGCTGATCACTGGCACTGGCGCAGGGAATGGCATAGGCATCTTTGATGCCGTGGCCCGCCTTCAGGAGCAGCGTGGCGATACATTTGCGGCTGCCGCGACTGACACTGGCCATGATGCTCTGGCTGCCCGTGCCGTCTGGCAGAGACGTTACCAGCCGGTGGATTGTCCAAGGGCCAGGAATTGATCCACCAGTTGCTTCCCGCCGCAGCGCCTCTTTAATCGCGCGATCCAATATCGTTTTGGTTGCTTGATCCGGGAGCCATTTGCGCAATCGGATTAGGTCAGAGAGCAGGCCTGCATCAATGGCCCCTGCCTGCGCGAGGTCGACAAACCCCTCGGCGGCCGCCCCCCGCATCTCAGCCAGCGGGTCGAGCAAAAAATACCGGCCGAGCGACACCAGCTTGGGGACCGCCTGCGCAATCATCTGGGTGACAAAGAGGGCCGACGCGCCGCGCGGCATTGCCCCGATGCCTTCCCGCAAGACCATATAAGCCGGATAACCTGTGACATCATCCGGGATAATATTGCCCATCAGGGTCTCAATATCGGGCACGTCGAGGCCGCCCATGTCCTCCTCTGAACCGGCCCCGATCGGATTGATCCGGATCGCATCAGGTGGCTCCAGACCAGCACGGATGAAGGCCTGGCACAGAGCCATCTTCTGTCTGTCACCCAAGCTGTCAGACGCCGCTTTGGCATCGAGCCAAGTTTCAACCAGGGTAAAGATTGCCGCTGCATCCTTTTCACGGTTCTCGCGGTTCATGCGCATGGCATCCAGAACCCCCCTGAAGAGCCCCAGTAGATCGTCCGGCAACTCCGGCTCTTTCTCCATCTGCCCGAGTAGGTCCGACACAGCGCCTTTACTGCCAGCGATCGGGTGCGACCAAGCCTCTGCCCAGCGAGAACCCAAGTGGTCCTCATCTCGTCCGGGGCGGTCAGACATGCAGGCTTGGAAAGTGTTCTGTCTCATGGCATTCACGATAGCTAGATCAAAGGGCCGGATAAAGAACTTCACAACCGGGGCATTGCAAAAAATTACCTGTCATGGAAAGCGGATGGTCAGACCGGCTCATGCGCAAAGAGTGAACGGTCCCTGCTTTTGAATTTCAAAGCGGAAGTTATCCGAGCGCGACGTAAACCCCATGGCGCACCTACCCAGAACCGGCGGACAGAGCCAAGGTAGAGGCCGTGTGCAAGGCGCGGGCAAATTGACGCCCGGGCAATGCGAGCGCTACGCTGCTCTGCCCCCTCGGAGGCGAATATGAGCAGACTTCTGCAATAAGAGGCACTTTCGCCACAATTTTTTTTGCGTAAGACGTTTCTGCGCCAGTCCAGACGTTCCTAATTCCTTCTCAGCGGCAGGAATGTTTCCGCGCGTCACAATAACCGAAGAATAGAAAGCATGACAACATGAAGGACGATGTAAAAGAAGAGCTGAAGGCCTCCTTACGCCCCTATTATGCCAGACAATCAGTGCCAATCGCATTCCCTATCTGGACCGGAAAGCAGACGACATCAACCAGCGCTACCTGTCCGATCTGCAATAACGCCGGTCATGTTGCCTTTGTCATTGAGGACGTGGTTGAAGCTAAATGGGGACTGATTTCCGGTTGCTCTTGCGAATTTGGTTCAGGCGGTCTCATCAGCCTCGAGGACGTTGCACCACACGTCCGACCGGGGTCCCTGCGCCCGTCGTTTCGGCACGCGCAGGGTGCGTTGGACCGACGCTGGGACCGCGGGATGCTTCTCTATAAGACTTTTAGTGAGGGGTTTTCCGCTGTCGAGGATGAACTGATGGCAGAGTTGGAGGGGTCAGATGTTCCCTTCGACGAATGGCTGGGGGGAGGCCTGTCTCATTATTCAGACAATCTGTTTGATCTGCCTGAGTTCGACTGGTGGCAGATCGGGAAATGCTGGGAGACCCTCTGCGTGCTGGATAGAGAGCGCGTCTCCGAATTTCTCGACGCTAACGCAGAGTTTGACAAATTACTCGCTGCAGTGGACCGGGCGACTGGGACAGGTATCTGGGTGCATGACGGCTTTGGGTTGGGATGAGGGGGCATCTCAGGTTGCCAGTCTGATATTCCCGGACGTCCGAAAAGGTTCGAGATATCACGCGCAGGCATGTGTGCCGTTTGATAGGGAACGCCAAACGGCTCCTCGCCGAAAAGCACGTGCACCGGTCAACTGTTTCTGAATCACTTCAGAGAGCTTCACGGTGGTCTGCTTTAGCTTTACCAGTCTGTGGGCTTGATTTCGGCTGGCAATTGCGAGCGGCAAGGGCGAGGCGCGCCGTCTGTCTCTGAGGTAGCCTCGGGTACACCTCTGGCCAACAGGTGTTTGCATCGCCCTTTTCACCGCTGCGAGACGGCGACGACGACGCCCGATATCAAATTGTCCATGTCATCGGCAATACATGCGTCCCTCCGTTCTGGGCTAGATCAAAGAGATCGACAGCCAACGTACCAGACAAATTTGGGCCCAATATGTCCGAGCGAGACCCTGCGCCGGAATGTTAAAGTGTTATCAGGTGTTAACTCCTTTGTGGTCAAAAGCCTCGGCAAGCAGCACGTCCATCATTTCTTGGCCCCTTGCCCTTTGCGCCCTCGCGACCTGTGTCGCTTGATACTCCAGACTGGTCCGTGCGTCCCTCTGCGCGGCAAGCGCCAACGCCATGTCGACGCCTTCAGGCCCAAGCTGTCCGAGCTCGGTGTGGACCCGCGTTCGCGCGATGTGCGCTCCCGTCCCCATATGTTTGCGCCAGACGGTCGAGGGATACTCCCGACTGAGACCTTTGCCGCTTACATTACGCAACACAGTGATCTGGTCCGCAAGTGATTGATCTCGCAGATGCCCGAGGTGATCTGGATGCATGCCGCGCAGAACAATGCCGTCAAGGAAGGGTTGTAAACGCATGTGCAGCCGACCCCGGAGAGGTTCTTCTTCCTTCGTCGTTTCTATATCGATCCGGTAGCGCTCCCCGTCAAATTCCACGCCCTCGCCCCACACCAGCTGCCCGTCGCCAAGTCGCAGCGGTATCAACGTCCAAAATGCGATGCAGAACGCTTCGTTCAGAAGCCGTATCTTGGTTTGCCGACGCGGGGTCTGAGCACTCTGCTCGAGCAAGGCATGAGCCAGCCTCCACGTTTCTTTCAAACCGGGGAGCTCTTCAAAGCGGCCAAATTTCAGCGGCACTACGGATGTTAACGCTGCCCGCAGAACATTCTCGTGTGCGCGGATTGCTTCTAGTGTCAATCGGTCGATCCCGAGCGCTTCGCCAAATTGGCGCAGCCGCATGACGGCCGTGTGCCGCGTCGCGGGGCGGTCCCCTTGCTGAGCGTATGTAGGGTCTTTGCGTGCTTTGGCATGGGCAGTGCGCGAGGCTTCCATCCGCCGGATTCCCTCGATTGTAATCTCGACCTGCGCGCCTGCGTCAATCTGGGCCTTGGCATATTCGCGCAGAACATCCTCCATGCTGTCGATCACTGATGCAGCCGGGAGCCGCTCGTGCACCGCCATAATACCTGTCCGCCACTGATCCAATTTGGCGCGCCAACACTTCGGTAGCGCAACGCGCGGCACACGTCGTGCCGCCACGGGCCGCGGCACGGTGCCGGCACGCGAGAGCCGCGGCGGGCTTTTTCGGACAATTGCCTCGGCGAGGATCACATGCGCCGCAGGGTTGCCTGGCATCAGGGTATCTATCGCAATTTTGAGCGCGCGTAAGCGACGGCTTGACGTCACATCAGCACTGAACGCGAGGTAGTCATCGACAGTCGGCGCCGAAAGCCCGCGGGCCGCGGCAAACTCCAAGAACCGCGCGAACACCCGCAACTCCTCAAGGTTCAGCTCGCCAAAACCGGCAAGCTCACGGTAGGGGACCATCAATGGATCCGCTGCAAGCACGTCCCTACCCCGCCCATCACAGACTCGGCTGCGGCCCCTTTTTGCGCGGATTGCATCTCGAACTGTGTGCAACACAGGCGTGCCCGCAGGCAGCAGGCGGTCGAACGCCGTCCGCAGGTTCTCAAGTTGCCGTGTCGATGTGTCGTCAGCTGCAAAGGCCAGGAAATCCGCGAGGTCGGGCACCGAGATGCGACCTGCGCCAGCATACATGAAAAACCGGTCCAAAGTGCGCAGTTCACGCAGGCCAATCTCATCAAGTCGTGGCGCGGCCCGGTAGGGTGCGAAGTGCGCCGCGCAGAGAATTTCTGCGCGGCTGCGCGTATCGTATGTTTTAGTCATCCATCAATCCGATCATCATATCTTGGCCGCGCTCAACAAGCTTGAGGGAGTTGAGCCAGCCGTAGAACTGGCGCAGGGTACCAACAGTATCGTCGATGCGTTTCGCAATTACTTCGATCTCAGTTGGGTACCGGTCGAGCAGCAGTGAGGTTTGGCCGTGGCGCATCTGATGCGGCGTCATCGGAAAATCGGTAACCGTGCGCATGAGCTGCGCAAATTTTGCCGCAAAGTAATCCGCATTAAGATGCGGTCCTGGAGTGTTAACTGCGGGAAAGAGATACGGACTGGTACCTGCGTGCGCAAACAGCGGCCGGATGGTCTCGACATACCACCGTATCGTATCGTAGGTGCCGTATTTGTTGCATTTGATCGGAAATTCGATCTCGACCTTGTTCTTTGTGACTGCGGCCGGCAGAAAAACTTTGATCGGCTTGTTGCCTTTCGCCGGAATTCGGATCTGGGCGTCTTCGCCAACGCATGTGAGCGCCATGACGTTGGTGCGCCGGATCGGCGCGCCGCCAATCTCGATGGCTGCAAAACAAGCGCAGACCCCAAGCATTCTGGCGCGCGAGGTCTCCCGCTTTGTAAGCCTACGACCCTCCACTGTGGCTTGTGCAAGAATATCCTCTGCAGCCGTCCGCAGAGTTACGAAAGAGGTTAAAAAGCGGCGGCGCAGATGTGGCTTTTCCACAAGCCGTTCACAAAATTTGCGATTGGTCTTTGTCATCGCTTTTTCGGCCGCTCCACCTGCGCGCGCGGTTTTGTTATTCGTGAGAACCTGGCGCATACCGGTACCGTCAATGCCAAGATGCTCTCGCACTTGGTTGATCGCCTTGAGGTATTTGCGCGCGCTGCGGGGCTCGAGATGTCCGTTGGATTTCGGCTCTTGTTGGCGGCGAAACAGTTCTCCGGCGATCGCATACATCTTCTCGTCGCTCGCGAGAAGGGCCGCGAGGTCCTCGTCCTCGACACAAATCACACCCAGATCAAGCCCTGCCCTCAAAGCCGTGCGAAACGCCGACTTCATCACATCGGCATGCGGATCATGCACATCACTGAAAGTCTGTGTAACGGGATCCCAAGCGTTGTTCGTGACTTTCTCGACCCACGCGGCACACTGAGTTTCCCAAGCTTGAGGGATCTCTGTTCTGACCGGTGCCCGGCAGAGGGCCACAAAGTTGATCGCGCGCTCGGGCAAAAGCGGCAGAATCTCGGGGAAGGCGCGCAACTCATCCAGACGCGCGAGGGACCGGGCATGGGACTCCCTGACGTTGCCGCTGAAGTCGCCGTCGATCTGTTGCGCCCGCTCCATTGTCATGTCCCGCGGCTGCCACCCGTACGACCGCGCTGTCAGTGCAAAACTTGTCAGCATCGCAAGTTTCATCGGATGCCAGTCCGCTGTCCCCACGCGCGCTTCCGTGCGTGGTTTGATTGCGACCAGCAGTACGGTCCACTCGTCCTGCGCCGCGCGCAAGCGCGCTTTCTCGGCATGCACGCCGAGGAATGACTTCTGCGCGGCCAATACACGACGCCGAAACGTCTGATACGCGCTTTCGGTTGGCCAATGGTCGAGATCAAACCCGTTAAGGGGGAACCGTGCAGCGACGCTCGCAAGATCGGCGTCGATAGCCGCAAGGGGGCGATTTTGGATGTCAGCCACGCGGTCTACCGCGTTCACGTATCTGGTTCGGGTACCCGCCGTCAGATCCGTGCGGGCCGCGGTGTACACACGAAGTTCTGCAAAGCTGGGTTTGCCGTTCGATACGGGCGTTCCAACGAATGTCGAGGAGATGGATTTGACGGATGGCCTACCGGAGAGATCCAGCATGGGGATTGTCCTTTTCAAGTTGGTGTTGGTCACTAAAGTGGGGTTTTGTTCACTTAACCGCGGTTGGGACACTGACGCCCTCAAGTTTGCCGCCGGTGAAACCTCGAGGGTGTTTGTGTCCCGGTCACTTGCGTGTAGGTCCGGTTGCTTGGGGGAAATCGGCGTGTCCGCAAGAGTGAACCGACATCGGTGGAGACCTCATGTTCTTGGGATCAGGGAGCCGAAGCCGGGAGCGGTACGCGCATAGGCGGGGAGGGTTTCGTGGCTGTGCCAGGCCAAAACCTCGGCACGGCGCCAGCGCAGACCGCGCGCGTTTTCGCGACCTTTTGAAAGGTCGATGGCCTTTGGGAAAATTGGCATCCGTGCGGGCACGTTGCCTTTCGACCAGCGGTAGATGATGGAGGGGGTCACGCCGATGAGAGCCGCTGCCGCTTTTGCATCGACCAGGGGTACCTTCAGCTCCCCCGCGCGCTGAAGGTTTTGTTCCGACGCCAGCCCAAAAGCCGACCACACGACAGGCCAGCGTGTCGTGCCGCCGACCAAGCGAATGCCGAGCGCCCTTAGGACACGCGAAAGCGCCCTGTAGTCACCATTGATGACAGGCTTCAGGCAGAAAAACGTGACCAAGTCATCTTTGGAAAGGGGGGTGTCATGCGTCATGGGAGGGACATAGGTCCCGGACATGCGCCCCAAAAAACACGACATGCGTTTAGACACGCAGTGCTTTGTAACCGATCACAGCGACGGCGCGGTCAGTTTGCAGTGTCGATGCGGCCTACGCGGGCCGCCAAGCTACCGGCTTTGGCGTCGGGCGCGATGCCGACGACAACCTCGCCGAAACGAAGGATAACCCCGCCGCATGCGGCCAAGTCCTGTTCTGTTTTTTCGGCCCTGATAGATGCCGTACCAGAAGGGTCATCCCAAAATTTGAAAGGCTAAGCCTAATCTGCCAAAAACTTGGCCTTAGAAACACCGTCATCTGAATCCGGTATGTTTCGGATCCAGAATTTCGAGGATCAATACGGGATAGTGCTAAGGTCCTGTGATGTTGAACACCACGATAGCCTCCGTGCCCTATTGAGCGTGCCCGCGCCTATTTTACAGGATCCCTAGAGGTCCCGGTGGGTTTCGGCTTGTGCATAAACGCTATGCTCTGTGTGAAAGATATCAATGCTGTCATTCGCCAGGTCCCATTTCAGTACGCCCTCATTGCCATAGGAATCCTTGCACCCCAAATTAACAGAATAGGTGTACGCCAACCCAAACATCGCAACGCGATGGATCACGTCCGCCGCAAGGTCCATGGATGGGATCGCACTAAAGCTCTCTATCTGGGAAGTGTCATCCTCGCCTTCATAGGTCAGTTCAATTTTTTCAAGTTTCAGTCCCCGCAAATCGGCCAGAAGGAGCCGGCGGATTTCAATGAGGTCGTCCTGTGTTGGATTGTTTGGGTCAAGCAAGTCGAACTCTGGCTGAAGCATCTGTGTCATTCTTTAGTTTCCATTTCTTGGGCGATCCGCATTTTTCTTCTGTTGCAGAGAGGGTCCCGGTGCCGAGATTGGCGTTAAAACAAGGTTTTGTGACGGCGCGGGAATCCACTGCTTCCCGCGTTAGTGCGCCTTGTCAGCGGACAAGACGTTCGGAGCATCGGCTGATGGGCCGACCTCCTCCAATCGGACAGTCAAAGACCCTTTCACCGCTTGACTCCTGAGTTCTGTTTGCCGCGATAGGGATTGATCAGATCCCAAGCAACGCGTTGCCATGTTCAGCGACAATACAGTCTCCTTCCGACGTGCGTTTCCTTCCTTTCATGAGACGCCGGTGACGGTGTCAAACGACGAAAACACAATGTCCGTCCGTCGTATCAAGAATATGGGTCGAGCGATTATGCAGCGGAAACGCCACTGCGAAATTTTATGCAAATGCTGGGCGTTCGGTTTGGGGGTTCCGAGTAGGCCCGCCTTATCTTCAAAACCTCGACGCCTTGAGCCAGCTTTTTGCAAGTCGTGCGCTGTCCGGGCCCGCACGGTGTGGTGCCGCACGCCGCTCGAGCGTTTCGTAAAGCATATCCAAAGCATAACCAGAGTAGAGGGCAAACGAGATGTGCTCGAAGTTCTCAATTGAGGGTACTTCGTCATATCCACCGGCGTGCAGTAGGCGGGTGAGCCAATGTGTTTCGAACTCGGGCGCATCTGAAACAAGTTGCCGCCCGGCAAGGGTTTTCAGAAAAGTCTGTGACACAACCTGCACCGAAGGTGCGCCCGCCAGACCCGAGAACGCAATCTTGTGAACCGCGGCACTAAGAGGCGACCAGTCATCCTTATCCCATGTTGCGGCGGGGCTGATCAGCGAACTCCACGTCTGCACGGCACCCTTGTCGATCCACGAAAGACCGATCTCGATCGGCCAGCTTTCGAGCGAAAGGCTCGACGCTTCAAAATCCAGAATGGCGAAGTTTTCAATTTTATCTCGCATCATCTCACGCGATCCCTTTTCGAGGGGAGCAAGTCGGTCACTATCATATGGGCTCCAGCTATTTGAACCATTTGCATCAAAAACCTGAGAGTCGCAAAAACCTCCCTTCCGACTTTCTCAAAGCCGGAAGGGAGGCCTAAGCTGTCTAAAGGCAGTCGGACAATTCTTCGAGGCTAATATCGGCATCCAAGGGGCCCGAATGCGCGATGACGACCGCCGTAATCACCCAAGTTCCAAACGCTGTTGCGGTCCTTGGGCTCATGTCAGCGGTTTGCTGCAATGTCTCCAGAACCCTGATCATCTGAGACGCGCCTTTTGCCATCTTATATCCTTTGACATGAGGCGCAGTGCTCGTTTGCATCAAAAACGTCTCCCATTCTGCCTCACTGCGGCCCCCCCTCAAGACCTCCAAAGCTTGGGGCCAAGCCAGCGGGAATTCTGTCGCAAGACACAAGCCTTGGGTGCGCGCGAAACTGCGCAGACCGGTGGTCAAGGCAAAGATCAGATCATTGGCACTGACCAGACCTGCGCGGTGCAATTGCTGGGAAACGTCTGCAGCAACAGTTGGTGCGAGACGGCGGAAGAGAACCTCTGCTGAAAGAACTGGGCGAGTGTTGGGGTTGAGTTCGGTCATCGTAGTATCCTTGGAAAAGTCGAAAATGGAAAAGCGCCTGCGAACACAGAGGCTCCGGGATAAAGGACGACGCACCAACGCAGCCTGCGCGTTAAAGCTTGCGCTGTGGGTGATTGATAGGTGTCGCTGGGAATGGGCGTCGACCTCCCTATTATTCAGCAAGAGGGATCTTCGTCCTGCGCGTCCGCAAGAAGACGCGCAGGGTCGAAGGGACCCTGCTCCTTAAAATTTCCCTTGTTTGCAACAAACAGGGTATTGAGCTTCTACAATATCGACTTCCTGTAGAAGTCGAATGCTGGGTTCCGGCGTAATAGTGCTCTAATACTGGCATTGGCGACGCGCCGATGCGGTGGCATGCGCCAGGCTGCGGCGGACACGGACAGGGCTCACAAGAGGCATTGGACCAGTGAGCGATGTCTGTTTTCCCGCATTGAAAAATATTCCCGAGCATCGCAACAAATCGGTCCGAGCCATTACAAAATACTTCGCATGTTTTGCCGACTTGGCCCCGGCCCCGTGCCAGTGGTGTGGCCTTTCAGACTGGCTTGGATAGATGCTGTTTTCCGACCCGTTGGCCTTAGCACCTCAGCACAGGTGCACGTTGAAAGCGGGCCCCAGATTTCCTCTGCACGCCGAAGCGCGTCGGGCGCACTGTCAGCCTTGATCAGCGCCGTGCAGACACGCGCATAGGGGCGCGCTTGCTGTAGCTCAATTATGTGAAGTTGGTCACGTATTTGCGCAGGCAAGCTGGACAACATATCTGCCGCCTCGATCCCACACCGTTTTCGGTAAGCTTTTGCTGCATCAAGTGATGTAAACAAAGCCGGGACATCTTCGACGAGACCTGGGCCCGAGAGACGAAGCCCTCCTTTGTCGGTCAAACCATCAATCAAAGCCGCCGCGAGCCGCGTCGGCCGAAACTCTTGCCAGCTCACGAGCTCATCAACCGGCAGTCCCGGTATCGGAATGTTGCACCCCAAAATAACACGCTTGCGCGTTTCCGAGCGGGCAAGACGCAGGCGCTCGACAAGCTGGCGCGTGGCAAGCTCTCGCGTCTGAAGTTGCACGCGCCGGATTAACGGATCTGGATGGCAGGGGATTTGCACCGCAACGGCACTGCCATCTGACATCTCATAGGGAACTTCGACCTCCGGCAGGCGCAGTTGGCCGCGTGCGTCCGGTCGAATAAACTCCAGATCTGCGTCCTCGCGATCCCCCCACAGGGCACGGCCGTAGTCTTCAAGTGCTTCAACAGGCAACTCTTCGCGGCCGATCGCGATCACGGTTGAGCAGTCGCGATATCGATTGGTGCCAAGGGCGCGCCCACCATACCAGAGCCAGTGCGCCCCATGCAGCGGTGTGTGCAGCATCCGTTGGGACACCTCTTCATCTCGAAGCCCTGAGAAATTGTGGCCCGCGTCTTCGAAGAAGCGTAGCGCCACCTTTCTGCTGCATCCGACTAGAACCCCGCCACCTTGTCCCATCTGATCCGCCAATACCTCGCGACGGATCACCCGGCGCCAGTCCTCGCGCAGTTCGGGACCTTTGTTCAAACTTCCGAGTGTCATGCGCCGATCATGAATTTGGACTATGTCCGCATGGGGGCGCAACACTATGTTTGTGCTGCGATGTGCTTCAATACCCAAAGCATCAAGTATCTCAAGGTCCGCATCGGCATCGAGAATGAGCATGGGTTGTTTGTGACGCTGTGGGCGTACGCGGCAGACCCTTAGTGCGTAGCCCGAGGGGCCGTTCACAAGGCGCAGCCGTTCTATCGTTGTTCTTGTTCTTAGCTTCGCATCGGCGAGGCTTGTCCAGACTGCGGCGTACCAGGACGCATTTCTTAGGAGATCTTCGCCGCGCGCAAGCAACTTGGATTGCTGCGCGTCGGACTGTGCCGGCTCAGGTGCGGGAACATCTGCTTGAGCCGAATATTCGAGACGCGCAAACGCGCGATACTCTTCTTCCGTATAGGACAACTCCAAGGGGGATTGGCCCAGCATCATTGTCTCGATGAGAGTGTGAGCGGCGGTCAGAAGTTCTGCATGTGCTTCAACGCGCCAGTCCTCTTTTCGACCACGCTGGGTATAGTGCCGTAAAAAAGTTCGAGGCAAGCGAAACGCATCGATGCTGATGGTGACGAATGAGAGTTGTTGTGCCCAAAACGTTTCATCAACCACACGCAAGATACCGCCGTATTTGTCGGTGTCGGGAAAGCCGAGGTAGCTCGTCGCCATATAGCGATGCCCTACCGTATTGGCGACGGCGAATTGGTTCAGATAAGCACAGCTGTCGGCATGTGGACAGCGCGCGTCACCCTGTTCGCAAAAGCTTTCGCGGATATTCAATCCCAACCGGATGGCACGCTCAACCAACTGATACTTGCGGCACATCTTTTCGTCCGAAGTGGTTGGGTCGGGGGCGGCGCGACCACGAATGATATGGACTTTCCCCTCAAGTTCTTGGGCGTGCTCAGCTGCTTCCTCAGAAAGCGCCAGTGTGGGTGCATGAAACACAATGCGTTTGTTGCCAGCCAAATGCCCAAGTAGCTCGCGCGCGACGCGACTTTTGCCAGCCCCGGGACTGGCCGCAACAACCATCGCAGGAACAGGAGCGCCGTCCGGCGCGTCCCCGATCTCGACAAGATGATCGATGGCTGACCTGAGTGCCAGCCTGAGATTAGGCTCTGCGCGGGACAATTTTGTAAACATCGTTGTCGGTGCGGGGGTTTTGGCTGGAAACGCGCCAGAGCCACCAAAGCGGCCGGCAAGATCTCGGGGTAGTAGGGTAGTGTTCGTCATGACCGATCCTCTGATTATCATATCAAGGAAATCGGTCGAACCCTGCTGGCAGAGAAATTTCGTACATCAAAAAAGTGTCACACCGGTAATGAAAACCTATAACCGGCATGACACCAAATGTTCGACGGCTTCATTCGGGCCTGGCGGCTTCTAGCCGATAGGTCACGTCCGAAACCCATCGCGCTGACGCTTGGCAAACAAAACACAACGCGCCACGAGATGGACAAATCTTCGACTGATTTCTGCGCCAATCCGCTGGCAAATCTGGTGCAGAAGTTAGTCCGCATTGCGCGCCCCGGTTTCAAAGATACCGGTACTAGGAGCCCACGACATCAAACCCAAATTTCAACGCCTTTTCTAAGCGTTGGTAAATCAAAAATTCTTACAGCCGTGCTCCACGATGTCTGTTGCTATAGCGAAAAACGTGCAAAATGCTTGATGACACTTCCGACCCTCAACGCGTACCTCCACATGATAATTGGCTCGACCTCCAGACGGCTCGAGAACAACTCATGGAACACATTGCGCGGTTTTTGACGACCAGTTCTGGTCAGAATGCATGGGATGAGCACAACGCTCCTCCGGTCCTCGGCCTCAAGGTCTCGGCCGGTCTTGGCAAGACGCGCACAGCGCTGGAGTGCATTGCAAAGCATGGGCATGAATTCCTAAAAAGGGGTCATATCCTGTTCTATGTGCCCACGCTTGATTTGGCCGTTGAAGCGGAGAAAACCTTCAGAGAGTTGGATTCCGATCATCCAAGTTTCGTGTTGCGCGGCAGGAGCGCTATAAACCCGGGAACGGCCACCGCTATGTGCGCGCGCTCAGATGTCGCGAAGGAAATCGCTAAAAACGTCTCATCGGTCACGCGGGCCCTATGTCGAGAGGAAACCCGAGCAGGCAAGATGGTCGAAGCGGCCTGTGCCAAGGGATGCCCCTATCTTGCGCAAGAGGCCATCACGAAGCCACACGTCGTGTTTCTGGCTCATTCATATCTGAACTCTAAACCACCTTTGTCGTGCCCTGTTGCGCTGCGGATCATTGACGAAAAATTCTGGAAAGAGATGATCGATATTGAAACGTTGCCCCATGACGACTGGATGTTCACACCAGATCACCTGAAGGACGAAGCCTTAAAGAAATGCTATATAGACACGCAAGAGACGGTTTCAGCTGCCTTGCGGGGAAAAAAACCGGTGCATCTCGCGCTGCGCGACAAAAAGATAACAGCAAAATCATTGCGCGACCTTGCCAGAGCAGAGGAGCTGGCAATGCCGATCTTGGAACTCGTTCCAGGACTCCCAGAGGATCTCGTCCGATCGAAAATAGCCTCGTTCGATTACGCGGCGGCGAACAGTATACGGGTGCGGACGCTGGTTTTTAACCTGTTGGCTAGAACAATAGGTCGGGACAGCACAGAGCGCCTCAGTCTGGCAAAACCAACAGAACAATCGGGCAACCGCGCGCTGATAAAGGTGCATCAACTGGATGAAATTCCCATTGATGCGCCAATTCTTCTGTTGGATGCAGATCTCGACGAAACTATCGTCCGCCACTTTTGCGCAAATGCACAGTTTGAACGTTTACTCGCACGCCCAAATGCACATGTCATCCAAGTGAGCGACCAGACCCTTGCATCCTCAACTCTCAAGGGTGAGAAGCACAAAGGACGGCGAGATGACATTGTCAGGATCATCAAGCGAGAAGTAGAACGCGCTCGGAAAAAGAATGTGCTTGTCGTCGCACCCAAGTCTGTTCTGCACGAGCTATATGAAGATAACGGGCACGCCTTCAATGACAGGTCGACCCAGCCTCAGATGCTCCATGGCGCTACTGTCAGATGGTTCGGGCCGAGATTGCTGGGCATAAACACCTATAGTGACTTCGCCACAATCATACTGGTGGGTCGTTTGCAACTTCCTGTCGTTGCTCTCGAAGATCAGTTGCGTGCGCTCTTTGGAGATAGTGACATGCCGCTTAGCTTTACCGACGGAGAAAGATTGATGGCTTCCAAGACCAGCCTTCTGCGCGCAGACGATACGCGCGTGGATGTGAAGGTCCGAAGCCATCCGGACCCACGCGGGGCGG